>ERZ1026944.67-NODE-67-length-60711-cov-19.411484_pt1 | contig 60711 bp, 51 predicted proteins | sample MGYA00519569_ERZ1026944 | MGnify/ENA primary metagenome ERZ1026944 (study PRJEB26926, sample SAMN06164618) | human gut metagenome | biome: ENVO:00009003; feature: ENVO:2100002; material: ENVO:00002003 | host: Homo sapiens | place: USA | collected 2012 ... | reverse complement strand
ATCTACACCTATTAAGTCGTCGGCAGCGTCAGATGTGTATAAGAGACAGATCTATTACAACATTGGACTTGCAGTACGCCCACAGGTTTTATGGCTTTAAGGGAGAAGCTCAATATCTGCACGGACATACTGGCGTTTTGACAATCGAAGTTGAAGACAGCGTAAATGAGGGTGTCAATATGGTCTTTCCTTGCAATGAAATTAAAAAAATTGCATGGGACGTATTAAAAAATTTCGATCACGCGCTCATATTGAGGCATGACGATCCTCTATTGCCTGCGATTTTGGATGTCTATGAAAAACAAGGCATAAAAAATGGAGCTCCCACGAACACAATGAAGGGATGCGCCTTTAAAACCGAGCTTGCAACTGCTTATCCCGATTGCAGATTGGTTGTCACAAAAGAAACCATGACAGTCGAAGGAATGATAAAGATTGTTTATGAGCTTCTAAAAGACAAGCTGAACATCTCAAAAATCACGTTTACGAGCGGAGTTAACGTTGGAAGCGAAGAGTTTAAGCCCGGCGAAACAAAAGACAGATGCCCGCTATGCGGAATTTTGCTGAACGAAAAGGGCGTATGTCCGAAGTGCGGCTATAAAAAATAACCCTGACTTGCACAAAATCGCAAAAAATAAAAACGCAATATAAAAATATTGCGTTTTTTTATGCCCGAAATTTAAATGCGTCGCGCTATTTAAAATATTCCACGCTTTGACGCATTCTGCCAGAACCCAAAGCCCGATGAGAAACAGAATGATAAGCAATATCTTGCGAATCGATTTTCCTGTTTTCCCCGGTATGTCAAACCTGTCGAGCGTGAGCTGTACTCAAAATTAGGGCAGTAAGCGAGACTGGGTGGCATCACTTATGGCCTCGTGGCGGTATACTACACGTGGTTTAAGTAGTGCTGTGTACCCGAAAAACAGCACAGACTTGCAAGGGGTAGATTGATTTGCAAAATATGAAGGCAAATCAAATTTAAAGCACATACTCACCGACCAGATGCTCGACATCACAATGCTTCGGGATATCAACTCAAAAAACTGGTAAAGCCCGAAGTCCGAAGAACCGCCGCCGCGTATATTCCGCTTCGTATGTCAGTATAATGGACAATCCATTTGTAGGAAGGATTGGATTTTGAAGAGTAGGGGAGATATGCTATGTTTCAACGGACGTTTCGTTTTTATTTCATTCCTCTTGAACGAATTTTTCTGCTGCATCGAAGGATTTAAAGTAGCGCTTCAAATCCTTTTGGGCTCCGACTGGTCGGAGATATACCACATATGGATATTTTTCCAATGTGTTTTTTTTTGGGGTTTGTAATCCTGAATTGATGTACTTTTTGATTTATTTGTTCCATGCGCATCTCAAAATAGGAACGCGCAAGAATAAAAATTTTACGGCATGACTGAGGTTTTGTATCACAAAAAACTGCGACAAAACTGCTAAAAACCGCTCCGAAGCACCCAAAATCCGATTTCAATGTAGAACAAGTCTAATTCGGATTTAAGGGTCTGACAATCGAAAAAATTTTTCATTTCTTGCTTACGTTCCGTTTGTTATAACGATTATTGTTATGGTTGTTTGTTGAGGGCGCAAAGCAAGAACTGCCACAAAACGCATTAGACATAATATATATTGTGCGACATTCTCAAATGGGGCAACGGGCGGGTTGTTTTCTATGACTTATTATTTATAATATTGTTTTAAACATAGCGTTCGTCTCGTGACTCATTGTCGTAGCGCGTTTTGGAATACAATTTTATACGATACTACCGAATCGCTCTTATCAAAGGCTGACGAAAAAAAACCGAACCCCCTTTGCGAAAGAATTCGGTTTAAACTTTACCTGTAAGTCGGTAAACTTCTTTGCGTAAAAATGCACCGCCGTTTACAAAATTACGATTATTTTTTCACGTCAAGATTCACGGACTTCAATGTTTTGTTGCCGTTTACGTCGACAAAATCCACCGAAATTTTGTTCTCGTCCACGCGGATATTCAACATTTCCTGATTCGTGTTGACGACATTATAGGCGTTAAAAAGCTCCTTCGACGCCTCGAAACCGCGCCCGCGATAAGTGTGCAAATGCCCGCTGACTATAAGCGAGAAATTCGCCCCGTTTACAATGTCGCGGAATTTCTTCTGGAAATCCTTCGAGCCGTGCCAATCGCCCCACGCCGGCGGAATGTGCGAAATCAGAATTTTTACGGGTGCGTTTTTAAACTCCGCCGAATTTACGACCGATTCCAGCCATTTTGCCTGCTGCGTGCGGAAATTGTCGAAATCGGCGCGTTCGAAATATTCTATGTCGTTGTCTGGTTTGTCTTCGCCCGAATCGAGCACCACGAAATACACAATGCCGACGCGGAACGTGTAATATGTTTTATCGGTATTTGTCGGAAAATATTTTAGATATTCGCCCGAAAACGTTCCGCGCGTTTCGTGGTTGCCGCGCGCAAAAAACATCGGCATACCGCTTTCGCAGAATTTGGCGACATCGTCAAGAAATCCCTTGAAAATCTGCTCTTCGCAGACCATATTGTTTACCATATCTCCATTAAGAAGCAGAAAATCCGTATCTTGCGGAATTTGAGCAAGCATTTTATTGAGGAAATCGACGCGCTGGTGGACATCGTTTAACACTGAAAACGTAATACTCTTTTTTGTTGCATCAAGCGTTTTTATTTTGAGCGGCTCTTTCTGATAGACGCGCGTCGAAGCCGTGAATCCGTAGTAAGTAGCTTCGCCGTCTTCGCACATTACCTTCGTCGAAAAAACGCGGTAGTTGTAGGTCGTGTCGGGTTTAAGCCCGTCGATTTTAACGCTGTGCAATTTCCCCGAAAGCTTGCGCCCCAAAGGTGCTTGATAAAACTTTTGCCTGTTCTTCTCGTAGAAGTGCGAACCGTCGGCGGGCGCGATTTCCACCCACGAAACCGCGTCGCAGTCCGTCGTCCAAATCACAGTAGCACTCGTTTCGGTCAGCGATTGCACATAGGGTCCGTGCGTAATTTTTATATCCTGAAACAGCCTCTCGGGCTTATCGGCATTCGCATTTTTTTCGACGGAATCAGATGCCGAAGCCTTCGCGGCATTCTGTGCCGCGCACGCCGCCCCCGACGAATTGCACGCAAAAACAAATACCGCCGAAGCCGCGGCGGCAAACATCTTAAAAAGACGCATATAGGTAGTTATATTCATAGAACCCCGATATATACATCTCACCGTTTTGATACAAGTAAAAATATCCGCAAAAAAATCGGACAACTGCCGCGACAAACACATACAGGCAGACCTCATTCCGCTCAAAAAAAAGTCGGCGGGAAAAACTTCCGCCGACTTGCAAAAATAAAAGTCTTCTTGGAGACGTGCAACGCACGTTAGCACGCCCAAGTGCGCTTCTTATGACGATTCGCCTTCGAACGCTTCGAACGCTTGTGCTTGTTCATCTTTAATCTGCGCTTCTTTTTCAGATTTGCCATTTTAATTTTCCTTTATAATTATACTAGTATTTATAAGTTGAAATAGCTAAAACGCTTTTCCGATTTATAATAGCGATACAATGTAGCATTATTGCCGATTATTACAATACTTTTTTTTACCCGAAGAGTCATTTTGTATGCCCTCCCCGCGAATAGTGCAATTCGGACGGTTAATCAGCCAAAAATTTTTCGATTTTTTCGAAATGATTTTGCGCCTGCCTCACCCCGTTGAAATAGAGGCGTTCCAGCTCTGTCTTGTCGGAGGTGAGTCGCGAGGCAAACGCATACGTCGGGCGCAACACAACCGCCCTGCCCGCACGTTCGAGCCCTTCAAGCTCCGCCATGTCGTCGTTGTAGCGTTGCGCTTTTTGCATAAGAGCGCGGCGCAAATTTGGATAATTATAATATATCAGCGAAATATATTTCCAATTTTCAACTTTCCTGTATCCCGCCTTCCGCGTAAGCACCGCGACAATCTTTTCGCGACCGTCGGCAATCGCCTTTTTAAACGGAATCGCATCGACAATCCCGCCGTCGAGATACTCCCTCCCGCCAATCCTACACATCGGGCACACGAGCGGCATACTGCACGAAGCCCGACACGCCGCAAGCAGCGCGGCTGGCGTCTTCGGCGTGTCGAAATAGCGCGCCTGCCCGCTTCGGCAGTCGGTCGCAGTCAAAATGAACCTGCCGGATTCGAGATACCTGTCGAAATCGAACGGATACTCGCGCAACGGCAGCTCGCCGAAGAGATAGTCGAAATCCATAATGCAGCGTTGTGTCAGCAGAAATTTTGCGCCAATGTAGTTGCGTTTTTGGAGTGCGTCGATGTTGCAATACCGCGCCCTGCCCGCCTGCCTCGATGCATACGAAAGTCCGTTCGACGCGCCCGCGGAAGTTCCGATTGCGTAGTTGAAAGCAAGCCCCCTGCGCAAAAATTCGTCAAGCACGCCCGCCGTAAAAACGCCGCGCATTCCACCGCCCTCCAAAACCAAAGCCGCTTTGTCGATTTTCGCCATGCCCGCAACTATCGCGCCACCGCCGTAAACACGCAAGAAAAATCCGCGACGCCCCGCAGACGCAATACATGTAAAATCTCAAAAAAACGTTAAAAAATGTTTACCTTTTCGCGTTTTCTGCAATGATTTCGGGCTTATGAGTTTGATTTCGTTTAGCGGAGTGTCGCTTAAATTCGATACCAACGTTCTTCTGGATAACGCCGATTTGTCGCTCGGCGCAGGCGACAGACTCGCGATTGTCGGACGCAACGGCTGCGGCAAAACGTCGCTTTTGAAACTGATGGCGGGGCTTATTCAGCCCGATTCGGGTCTTGTCGAAAAAGTCGGCGGCGTAAAAACCGCCTATTTGCAACAGGAAGTCCCTGTCGGCCTCTCAGGAAAAGTCTTTGATATTCTCGCCGAGGGTTTGGGCGAAACGGGTGCGAAAATATCGCGCTACAACACATTGTTCTCTGTGCTAAATTCCGCTTCAAAAGCCGAGCGCGAAGAGTTCGATACCCTCCAACACTTTATGAACGAAGACGGCGGATTCGCCGCCGAGGCGTCAATAAACGAACTCGCCGACAGGCTCGAACTCGATTCCGAAACCCTCGCCCAAAACCTCTCAGCGGGCTTGAAACGCCGAATCCTGCTCGGGCGCGAGCTCGCCGCAAACCCCGACGTCCTCCTGCTCGACGAACCCACCAACCACTTGGACATCGATTCCGTCGTCTGGCTTGAAAAATTCCTGAAATCGTGCGGCAAAACGCTCGCCTTCGTCTCGCACGATAGAACATTCCTGCAAAACCTCGCAACGCGCGTCGTGGGCGTAGACCGCGGCGCGCTGATTTCCTTCGATTGCGGATTTTCCGAATTCCAACGCCGCCGCGACGAACTTTTGGAGGCTTGGGACAAGCGCGACGCCGCCTTCGACAAACATCTCGCCAAAGAGGAGGCTTGGCTGCGACAGGGCGTCAAAGCGCGGCGCACCCGCAACGAGGGGCGCGTAAAAGAGCTGATGCGCCTGCGCAAAATCCGCGCCGAACGCCGCCAAAAAACGGGCACATTCGGCATAGGCGTGCGCGAGGCCGAACGCACGGGGCAAAAGGTTATGACAATCGAAGACATCAGCGTTGCATTCGGCGAACACCGCGTCGTCAAAAACTTTTCGAGCGTCATTTATAGCGGCGATAAAATCGGTATCATCGGCAAAAACGGCTCGGGCAAAACCACACTTCTAAACGCCCTCTTGGGACGCCAAAAGCTCACTTCGGGCGAAATCAAATACGGCACAAACCTGAAAATTGCCTACTTCGACCAGCTCCGCGGCGAACTCAACCCCAAACAAACCCCCTTCGACTTCATCGGCGGCGGCGGCGACTTCGTTTTCTGCGACGGACAAAAACAGAACGTGCGCGGCTACCTTCAAAACTTCCTCTTCACCCCCGAGCAAATCCGCGGCGAAATCGCCCTGCTCTCGGGCGGCGAGCGCAACCGCCTTATGCTCGCCAAACTCTTTTCCACGCCCGCAAACGTCATAGTTTTGGACGAACCCACAAACGACCTCGATATGGAGACAATCGAAATTTTGGAGTCCGCCCTGGTCTCCTTCAAGGGCACAATCCTGCTTGTCTCGCACGACCGCGCCTTCCTCAACAACATCGCAACCGCCGTCTGGGGTTTCGAGCGCGACGGAACAATTTCCGATATTGTAGGCGGCTACGACGAGTGGCTTTCATACCTCAAAACCTCCGATACTGCCGCCGAAAACGTAAGGAAGGCGGAGGCTGCCCGCCTGCGCGAAGAGTCCGCCGCTACTTCCGCCCAGAACGCGCCGCGCCAACCGCGTCCCGCAAAACTCACCAATAAGGAGCGCGAGGAGCTCGCCAAAATCCCCGAAATCATTGCAGCCCACGAGGCCGAGCAAAAGGAGATTGCCGAAAAATTGCAGTCCTCGGAATTTATCATAAACAATCCGAACCTTATAGAACCCCTCCAAGAGCGTTCGCGCGAAATCGAGGCGGAGGACGAACGCCTCTTCGAGCGTTGGAGCGAACTCGACGCCCGCAACACAAAATAATCCCGCACACAATACGCTACATTCAACACAGACAAGAAAAACGGGGGCTGGCTGGCCCCCGTTTTTGTTGCGCGACTTTACAGAAACACCCCGCCGATGTCAGACCACGCATTTCGTCCGCGTTTTGCGGCGGCATGTTCCGAAATCGGAACTCGCCGAAAACTTCAAAAAACTTATTTCGTCGAAATTTTCTTCAACCTGCTCGACTTTTTGCCAAGCCAAACGTCCTTCGAAACCGTTTTGCCGCCGACTGTGTATGTCAGCTTATACAACCCATAAAAGCCCGAAAAATCCACTTGCGACAATTTACCGTCGAACGATTTTTTCGTTTGCCACTTTTTCGCAATCAAATTTTCCAAAGCCGTATACGCGGGCTTCGGCGAAAAATCGTCGCGCAAAAGCCCGCCAAAAAACCGCTGCTCTTTCGAATACGCCTGACCGTCGCGCATATTCCACCAGGTAATGGCTTCCACACTCGGGTGGCTGAACCAAAGCTCATAGACCTTTTCGGTAAAATACGCCTGCGTCGCCTCGCCGCCGACCCCGCTTGACGGAATTGTGATTTCCGTAACGTGTATCGGGCGTTTCAGCGCGGCGTAACCGTCGAGAGCCTTCTGAATGTCTCGCGGCGTAAACCTCTTGCCCGCCACAATTTCAGCCCATTCGTTCATACTGAAAATGTGGAATTGCAGCCCGATTGCGTCGACTTTCGCTCCGCGCGCAATCAGATTCTGGCAAAGCAAATAAAAACGCCCTGTTTGCTCGTTATTTACATATTGATACCACGACGACGTCGTTTCGTTAATGAGGAAAATATCGCTTGCCGGCAGCAACCGTTCGGCTTCCTTGAACGTCTTGAAAATGTAGTCGTCAAAACGCGCATCGCGCCTGCCCACATAGTCCGCGGCTTCGTTTACAACGTCCCAAATAGCGATGTCATTGCCGTAGCGTTCGGTTATGCGCTTGATGTTGCGGTCGAGATTTTTTTCGACTTCAAATTCCGACATATCGCCTTTGAGTACCCATTCGGGCAGGAAATGCTCGTCGCTAATCTGCCACGCAAGGCAGTGCGCTTTCACCGCAAAACCGTTTTTCTTGCAAAACGCAAGCGCGATGTCGGGAAGGTTTACAGTCGGGTTGTTGTCGGAGGAAAGGTCCAAATTCGCGTCGTTTTCGTAGTTAAAACGCGTCTTGTTGTGCTCGGGCTCTACGCGCCGCCACACACACGCAATAGTTCCGTAGTTGAAAATCCTCCGCGTAAGCTCCGAAAATTTGGCAATTTCCGCTTCGGTATTTTTCTGGTATACCTTGCCATCGCAAGCCGCCCTCGAAGCATAGAACCCGAAAAGAAATTCGTGGCGCACAAGCTCGACTTTCACATTTTCGACATTCCCGTCGAACTTCAACGTGAACATACCCATGCGGTTCGCCTTTATGCCCGCGTCTATTTTCTCGCGCAGGTCGGGATTTTCCCAAGCATTTTTGAGCGAATCTGGCACTTGCGCCATCGCAACGCCAAACGAAAATACCGCGAAAACCGCGGCTATAACACATTGTTTTATTTTGCTGTTTTCCATTATATTTTCCCTTTGTTTGTTATAAAAAACGTCCGCGCGCGTCAGCGCAGCGTTATCGTATGCGCTTCGCCCCGAATGTCGAAATCGAGCCAGTAGTCGGGCTTGAAATACCCCTCGGCAAGCTCGGGCCACTCGACACACACAATACGCGGTTCGGGCGCAATCTCGTCCACAAGCAGACTTTCGTATTGCGACGGGTCCGTAAACCTATACGCGTCAATATGAACAAGCCTGCCTCCGTCGGGAATGTCGTAAATGCAACACACATTAAACGACGGACTCTTTACTGTCTGCCTTATCCCGAGATGTTTTGCAAGCTCTTTTACAAACGCAGTCTTCCCCGTGCCCAAATCGCCCGAAAGCGCAAGCGCGCCCTCGCGCCCCAAAACGCCGAGAAACGCCCGCGCAACGGCAGACGTTTCTTCCAGACTGCGGCAGACAACCGTGCCGCGCAACTGCTGCAAAATATCGTCTTGCATTAGAGTTTCGCGCAGAAGCGTGACATTCTTTCCAAACCCTTTTCAATGGTAGAATCGGCGACCGCGTAGCTGAAACGAATGTTTTCGTCCGAGCCGAACGCAATCCCCGGGACAACCGCCACCAGCTCGCTTTCGAGCAGCTTCGAGCAGAAGTCCGAGCTTGAAAGCCCGAATTGCGAAATATTCGGGAACAAATAGAACGCCCCCTTCGCGCGTCGGCACGAAATGCCCTTTATCGAATTGAGTCCGTCAAGCAGCATAAGGCGGCGTTTGTCGAAACTTTTTAGCATTTTTTCGAGCGATTCCCGCGCCAACACGGGATTCTTCAACGCCGCCAACGCGCCGTATTGCGCAAAAGTCGTCGCATTCGAAGTCGTCTGGCTTTGGAGGTTAGAAACGGCCTTTGCTATGTCGTCGGGTGCGGCCATAGTACCCAGACGCCAGCCCGTCATCGAATACGCCTTGCTGAACCCCGAAACCATAATCGTGTGGTTCTGCGCCTCTTCCGAAATCGACGCAGGGCTTGCCGCCACAACGCCGTCATACGTCAAAAACGAATAAATCTCGTCCGACATCACAAGAATGTCCTTTTCCACGACAAACTTCATAATGTCTTCAAGCTCTTCCTTCGTGTAGACCGCGCCCGTCGGATTCGAGGGCGAGTTCAGAATAAGCAACTTTGTCTTCGGCGTGTAAGCCGCGCGGAGCTGTTTGGCGGTGATTTTGAAATCGGTGTCGTCGCCCGCCTTCACAAACACGGGCACACCTCCGGCAAGCTTGACCATTTCGGGATAGCTCACCCAGTAGGGCGCGGGAATTATCACTTCATCTCCTGGGGAAACAACCGCCTTGATAGCCAAATAGCAGCTGAACTTCCCGCCGGGCGAAACAATTATGTTCGAGGCTTTCAGATTTTTGAGCGACTTGCGCTGCATATACATATCCGCCAACGCCTCGCGCAGTTCTGGCAGCCCCGAAGAGGCGATGTATTTCGTCTTGCCGTTTAAAATTGCCTCGCGGCAGGCTTCCTTGATGAAGTCGGGTGTATCAAAGTCGGGTTCGCCCGCGCCGAAGCCGCAGACGTCCTTGCCTTCCGCCTTCAATTTTTTAGCCTTGGAATCCACGACAAGCGTCGGCGATTCGGAAATGTTATTCGCCCAAGATGATAATCTATTGTTCATAAATTTAAATGTTGCCACGATACAATATTGAACACTTTTTCGATTCAACATTTTTCGCAAAACAAATACAAAAAGCTACAAAATTGTCCACTTTTAATTTCGACTTACTCAACAACTCCGATTCCGAACCGCAAAAATCTGCAACTTTTGCGCAACAATAAGCGCAATCAGCCGAGGATATCCCTGATTGTCTCCATGAAACGCCCGTTGTTCGACACGTCTTTGAGGTCGCCGAGCAAATCGTTGAAAAGCGTTTTCTTTTCCGATTGAAGCTGACGCACGCGGTCTTCGACAGTCCCCTGCGAAAGCAGCCTGTAAACGAAAACGTCCGCTCGGCGGCCGATGCGGTGCACGCGGTCAATCGCCTGCTCCTCCACCGCCGGATTCCACCACGGGTCGGCGAGAAAAACATAGTCGGCATTCGTCAGCGTAATGCCCGTTCCGCCCGCGCGCAAACTCACGAGCATAACAACGCCGTCCTTGGCATTCTGGAACGAATCTACGGGCTTCGAGCGGTCGCGCGTATTCCCCGTTAGCGTGAAAATCTTGTCCTCCGAAACGAATTCCGAAATCTTCGCGCGTATCAGCGATAGAAATTTTGTGAATTGGCTGAAAACCAGAACCTTTTTCCCGCCCAAAATCAGCTCCTGAACCCTGTCCGAAAGCACCGAGATTTTCCCGCCCACATCGGGCGCGGGCGCGTTTTCGAGCCACGGCAACAGACGCGCGTCGCAGCAGGTTTGGCGCAGCCGTGTCAGCAGCGAAAGCACCGTCCAACGCTTCGACGCCTCGTCGGCGGAATTGACTTCCGCAACCGATGCCAGCTCTTCGCGCGCCTTTCCCAGCAACGCCGCATATTCCGACTTCTGAACTTCCGACATCGGACAGAGCAGGTCGATAAAAATCTTCTCGGGCAACTCTCGTGCCACTTCTGATTTCAGGCGGCGCAACACGAACGGCGAAATCTGGCGGCGAACAAGCCCGACCGATTCGTTCGAGTTCTGCGCCAGCTCTTCGAAGCGTTTGCGGCTGCCCATAAGCCCCGGCATAAGCCACCTGAACGACGTCCACATATCCAGCAATCGGTTTTCCACGGGCGTTCCCGTGAGCGCGAGCTTATGCTTAGCCTTTATCGCCATACAAGCGGCGGTCGTTTTCGAGTCGGGATTTTTTATGAATTGCGCCTCGTCGAGCACCGCAATGTCGAACGTAGCCGAATCAATCAACGCCTTGTTTCTGCGCAGCTGCGTGTAGCTTGCAACGAGTATTCCGCCGCCGACAGCCGCCGTTTTCGACGTCAGAATTTTCGCTTTTATCTTCGGAAAAAATTTCTTTGTCTCGCTAATCCAGACGGGAATTACCGACGCAGGACACACCACCAAAAACTTTCTATCCGCCCCCGCGACACTCGGCTTCGCCAAAAATGCGTTGAAAAGCGCGAGGGTCTGAATTGTTTTGCCCAACCCCATCTCGTCGGCAATCATCGCATTGCAACCGTGCCCGAAAAGATTCTCCGCCCAGCACACCGCTTTTTTCTGATAGTTGCGCAGAAATTCGGGCTGTGCATTTTTCGCCGAGTCCGACGTTTTTACGAGCGTGTCGACCCATTCGCGCAGCTCGTCCGAAAGCAGCAAATTCTCGCCGAATTCGGAGAGCGCAAGCAGCATATACTTCGGGATTTTTCCCTCTGCAAATCCGTATTCGCGGGCGCGTTCCACATTGCGCACGAAGTCGGAGTCGCGCCCCGAGATACTGACAATGCCGTAGTCGGGCAAAATCTGCACCGACGACTTTCCGTTGAAAATTTTCGAAATGTTATCGCGCTCAATCGCCCGCCCTCCGACACTCGGCAGCCAGTCGATGTCGAAATCCTCCGAATCCGCGCCCAAGTGTCGGGCCCGCGCCGAAAGTTCAATCTGACGTTCTCCCAACATGAGCAAATCGACTTTCGCGTCTTTGCGGATTGCAAAATGCTTTTTCCATTCTTTCAGAGGTCCGTTCAAAAACGGAGAAATTTTCGTGATGTCCGAAAGCACAAACATATTGTCTTCGAACTTAAATCCCGCCTTCCGCGACTCCGAAACAAGATACATGAGCGTTTCGCCCTCGCCCCGAGTCAGATCTTCCACCGCGGGCGACTTCTCGCCGAACGCGGGCACGCGCCTGTCGCCGTCGCGCCAAAAAACCTGAAAAACAAGCCCCTTTCTCTTCGACGAAAAATTCACCGCAAGCACCCTGTCCGACTCCGTCCCCAGCGCCGCGCCGCCGCTTTCCGCCGCACTTTCGACATCGGAAGGGACACCGCCACTTCCCGACACCTCCGCGCCCGATTCCGACTCCTGCGAACCCTCCCGCGCCGCGCCCTCACAAACATTGTCCGCGACGGGCGAATTTCCGTCCGAGCCTTCAAAGTCGAGCGAAAGTTCGCGCTGCACCATCGTATCTATGATAAACTCCTCGATTTCGTAAAATCCCGCAACTTTCAACGCGCCGTAAAGCGGGTCGGCGGATGAGGTCGGAATATACACAAATTTCGCGCCGTCGAAGTCTACTATGCAAAACGGTTCAGAACCGTCCTCCAAGTGCGCCGTTATAAACGCTTCCGACGTATTAAGCTCGACCTCGCGCACACAGCCCGATTTATACAGAGCCCTGCCGTATTCAAGCTCCTTCGCCGAAAAGCATTTTTCCCAGTCGCAACCAACCCGCTCGAACCACAGCGGCAGTTCGCTTTCCCGATATTTTCGTTTCGCTGGACGTATACGCATTGATTCCCGACTTTTTATATCGAAAAATATCGATATTTCATCTTCGCAGTGCCCGCGCCGTTTTTAAAAACCAACCGAGCGCGAAGCTATTGCCCAATCGTAGACCTGCTCGTATTTCTTTGCGGAGTTTTTCCACGAAAAGTCGCGCGTCATCGCGTTTATGCGCATTTTCGCTATGTCTTCGGGACGGTCGAACCACGTCGAGCACGCCCAGCCGATTGTGTTGTAAAGCGCATCGGCAGTCGCGTTGTCGAACACAAACCCCGTGCCCCTGCCCGAACCTTCGACATACTGCTCCACGGTGTCGGCAAGCCCACCCGTGCGCCTTACAATCGGAAGAGTTCCGTAAATCATCGAATACATCTGGTTCAGTCCGCAGGGTTCGAAACGGCTCGGCATAACGAAGAAATCGCTGCCCGCCTCAACTTGGTGTGAAAGCTCCGAGTCGAAACCGATATACGAGGCTATCTTCCCGACATTTGCGCCCGTGAGATTTCTGAACGACTCTTCAAGCCAGCCCTCTCCGTTGCCCAGCACCATAAGCTGAATGTCCATATGTTCCACAAGCGGCTGCGCAATCCGCGCGAGAATGTCCAGCCCCTTTTGGTCGAACAAACGCGATACTACGCCAAAAAGCGGAATATTCTCGTCCACTTTTAGCCCGACCCGCTTTTGCAACGCCGTCTTGCACTTCGCCTTTCCTTTAAGCGAGGCTACGTCGTAGTTCGCCGCAATGTTTTTGTCCGTCGCGGGATTCCAGTCGTCTAAGTCCACGCCGTTTAAAATTCCAATCAAGTCGGCGGCACGGAAACGCAGCAGATAGTCCAGCCCGCAGCCGTATTCCGACGTCTGTATTTCTCTCGCGTACGTCGGGCTAACCGTCGTAATTTTCGTGCAGTTGTAAAGCCCGCCCTTCATCATATTAAGCGCGCCGTAGGACTCGCACGAATCGCTTCGCATCTCGCTTTGCGGCAGCCCCGCATATTCCAGCACCCCCCTGTCGAAGACTCCCTGATGTTGCAAATTGTGTATCGTAAACACCGTCGCCGTTCTGCCCAGAGGCGTCGGGCGCAGTGTCGTGTTCAGGTAGACGGGAATCAGCCCCGTTGTCCAGTCGTGGCAGTGAATCACGTCCGGATACCAGCCCGTCGCCAGACAGTATTCCAACGCCGCCCTCGACATAAACGCGAACCGCCCGCCGTTGTCGTCATACGAGACCGAATTGAAATTGTATATCCCGGGTCTGTCGAAGTATCTGTTGAATTCCACAAACAACGCCTTTGCCTTTCCCAGCGGCGCGCTCCAAACCGACGCGAATTCCTCTATGCCCAGCCCCATATGCACCGAAAGCCCGTCCAATTCCTTTTTCATTTTCGGCGGGCGTTTTATTGACGAATACAGCGGCGTAAACACGCGCACGTCGCAGCCCGACTCCGCGAACTGTTTTGAAATCGACGCTACCATATCGGACAACCCTCCGACTTTCGAAAACGGTGCGCACTCGGGTGATACCATCAATATTTTCTTTTTCATTTTTTAAATGTTCCGTAAGCGGCGCGAAGGCAGAGCCCTCGACGGAGAGCGGGGGCTCTGCCCCCGAGGGCGGATTTTACTGCCGTAAAATATTTCCGCCCTCCCCCCATTTCTGGTCTTGCCAATGAGTTTTGATTATCAGTTAAAGTTTAGCAAAGCGGACATTGCCGCAGGCAATCCGCGTCAGTGCCCTGCTTGAAAATTTTTGGAGATATTAAAGTAAATACATAAACATTTGTCAAAACAGTTTTATCGAACTTTCACACAACAAACATATTCCTCCACCAATAACCCCTGCAATGTTTAAACAAAAGAACAAAACACACTGGCAAAGCCCCCGCAATGGAAGCCGCATCTGCGGACGCCTCCTTCGAAACTACAAAAACTTTAACAAAAGAGCAAAGCGCATTGGTTATGCCTTCGCGCCTCTTACCAATATATAAAAGAGTTGCAGGGAGGGAAATTTTTTGAAAGATAGGAAGAATGCCTAAATATATAACAATAACGGGGAATCTGCTGGCTGAATCGACAGCACAGTTCCAGTTTCCGCAAGAGGGAAAGACAACACGCGCAGCGTCAGACGTTTCTTTCCAAGTCGGCGGCAAGGGCGTAAACACTGCAAGGGCATTAAATAAACTTTCGGGTAGAAAACAATACGCCATAATCTTCCCCGCGGGATTCACGGGACAGCGATGCTCGGCGTGGCTAAAAAAGGCGGATTTCTGCATACCATTAACGACACAAATCGACGGCGAAACCCGAGAGGGACTCGTCTGCCGAAACCCGAAAAACGGACTCGAAACAACATTCTTGGGCGGGGACGTAAAAATCCCCGAACACGCATTCAATAACGCATTGGATAAAATCGGAAAACTCGCCCGCACCGGCGACTTCATCGCATTCTGCGGCAGCTTCGCGGGGTGGAAAGACGCATACGCAAAAAAACTCGCCAAACTTTGCGCCAAAAAAAATTTGCGCCTCTGCGTCGATACCTACGGCAAACCGCTCGCGGCATTCTCGCGGGAAAAACTCTTCCTGCTAAAAATCAACCGCGACGAATTAACCACAACATTCGGCAAAAATAAAAACATAAAAACACTTTCGGCATCTCTCTTCGCGAACACCGAAAATTTCGTCGTCAGCAATTCAAACGGCGAAATATTCGCCCGCTTGGGAACCGATTTCCACACGCTCACCCCGCCCGAAATAAAACGCGAAATCTCCGCAACGGGTTGCGGCGACGTCCTCACCGCGTCGCTTATGTTCGAACTTTCCCGCACAACCGCGCCGCTCGACGCATTGAAGATTTCCGTCGCCCGTGCATCGGCTTCGGCGGAGCTCGCGCAAACCGCAGTTTGGCGCGAACCCAGAGCACACAGACTTTTGAAAACTTTGAAGAAATAACTATGGACGTTTCGGTTTTGGATTACAAACTTCCCGAGGAGCGCATAGCCCGCTTCCCCGCGCAAAAACGCGACGACTCAAAACTGCTTGTTTTCGACAGGAAATCGCAAAAAATCACACATGCTATTTTCAGGGACTTGCCCGACCTCCTCCCCGAAAATTACGATTTTTTCCGCAATAACGCCGCAGTCTTGAAGGCGCGTATCTTCGCCAAAAAAAGCACCGGTGCAAACGTCGAATGCCTTTTGCTCACCCCTTCAAACGACGGCGACAACATATGGAATTGTATGCTGCGCCCCGCAAAACGCCTCAAAAGCGGCGCGCATTTCGGAGTAGCCAACACATTCGACGCCGAAGTTCTCCGACACCTCGAAAACGGGAACTGCCTTGTAAAATTCGCGCTTGCGCCGCGTTTTAAAAACCCCGTCGATATGGCGGAGGAAGTCGGCGTCGTCCCCCTTCCTCCATATATCGGGCGCGACCAGCACGCCCCCGATTACGACCGCACATTCGACAATACCCGCTACGAAACCGTCTACGCCGATTCCGCAAAACGCGTCGCCGCCGCCGCCCCCACCGCGGGGCTACACTTCACACCGGAACTAATCCAAAACCTCGAAACCCGCGGCAACCGCTTCCATAACCTCACCCTCCACGTCGGAATAGGCACTTTCCAGCCGCTAAAAAGCGACATTATCGAACGGCACACAATGCATAGCGAACTCTACGAAATCCCCATACCCGCCCTCCGCGCGCTCGCCGAACATAAAAGACCGCGACTTGCCGTCGGCACAACTTCGCTCCGCGCAATGGAGGACTTTTTTCGAAAACTAGGCGACGCGCAAATCGATACCACAAAACCCGTCGTCGAAAGCGCGTCGTTGTTCGTCTATCCGCCGCAAAAAGTCATATCCGCCGACGCAATGATAACCAATTTCCACCTGCCGCGCTCTTCGCTAATGTGCCTTGTTTCGGCGTTTCTAACTCCGAACGACACCGCGGGAATAGCGCTTTTAAAAGACATCTATAAACAGGCAATCGCCCGCGAATACAATTTCTACTCCTACGGCGACGCAATGCTGATTTTGTGATTTTCAATTATTTTTTATTATGAAAGGCAAAAAGAACTTCACCATAGCCCTCTGTTACGATTTCGACGGCACACTTTCCCCAGCAAATATGCAGGAGTATTCCTTCATACCGCAGTTGCAGAAAGAGCCGACCGCCTTCTGGCGCGAGACCTGCCGCATAGCCCGCAAACAGGACGCCGACGAAATCCTCTCATATATGTACCTGATGTGCAATCAGGCAAAAAAACACGACATCAAAATCAGGCGCGACGACTTCGTCCGCTTCGGCAAAAAAGTGAAATTCTATAAAGGACTCGTCTCCAAAAACGGCAACGATTGGTTCACGCGCATAAACGACTACGGCGCAAAATACGGCGCGACAGTCAAGCATTACATCATCTCTTCGGGCATAAAGGAGATGATTGAGGGCACGGCAATCGCCGACAAATTCCATAAAATCTACGCTTCAAGCTTTATGTATGACATTTACGGGGTTGCAATGTGGCCTGCGCAGGCAGTCAATTACACAACCAAAATGAATTTCCTCTTCCGCATAAACAAGGGGATTTTCGACGTGCAGAAATCAATCAATAACTATATGCCCGAAAATTTGCGCCCCGTTCCGTTCAAGCGAATGATATACTTCGGCGACGGTTCGACCGATATCCCCGCAATGAAACTCGTCAAAACACAGGGTGGCTATTCGATAGCCGTCCACGACGGGTCGCCGCAAAAACGAAAACAGTCCGAACGCCTGTTAAACGAAAACCGCGTAGACTTCACCACAAAGGCGGATTATTCGAAAAACTCCGACCTCTCAGCCCAAGTCTGCAAGGTCATCGACAAAATAGCCGCCGACCACTTCCTAACCGCCTGATTCCTCCATTCCCGAACCCCGCTGGGCGGGGCTGCCACTGTTCAGAAAGTGGCGCGATTGGCTTCGTCAATTCAACGTAAACACGCCTCCTTTGTAAAACTAAAAATCAAAAAGCGTTCTTCAAATGAAGAACGCTTTGGTATAAATTTAACAAATTCGCGTGTAGGCGTTTGATAAAGGTGCATTGACTGGAAGTCAATCGCCGCCTATGCCCGCCATATAAAAAATGTAGGCGTTAGACAAAGGAGGAAAATTTGCCAATGGCAAATCCTCCGCCTGTGCCCATCTATGGGAACCCGCCCAGCGGGTTTAGTAGGAGTCGGGGAGAACGCGCCTCGCAATATCGTCAGTAATCATCGCGACAGCTTCGTCAACCGACTTCTGCCCTTCAAACGACTTTCTTATGCGCGAGCGAACCGAAACCATACCGGCTTCCGCTTCCTTCTTGCCGATGACAAACATATGCGGCACCCTGTCGGTTTCGGCCTTGCGAACCTTCGCGCCGAGCTTTTCGCCCGAGTCGTCGACCGACACGCGCACCCCGACATCGCGAAGCTTCTTGAAGAGCTCGTCGGCATAGGGCACAACCTCGTCGTTTAGAGTCAGAATCCTGACCTGCTCGGGCGCGAGCCACGTCGGGAAGTTTCCGCCGAAGTGCTCAATCAACACGCCGGTGAAGCGTTCGAGCGAACCGAACGGCGCGCGGTGAATCATAATCGGACGGTGCGGCTTGTTGTCCTGCCCAATGTATGAGAGGTCGAAACGCTCGGGCAAGTTGTAGTCCACCTGAACCGTGCCGAGCTGCCATTCCCTGCCGATAACGTCCTTTACAACGAAATCGATTTTCGGGCCATAGAACGCCGCTTCGCCGATTTCCTCAGTGAAGGGAACACCCAGCGACTTCGCGGCTTTGCGGATGGCGGCTTCACTCTTGACCCAGTTCTGCTCGTCGCCGACATATTTATCGCTCGCGGGATCGCGCAGGGAAATGCGCACGCGATATTCGCGCATGCCGATAGTTTCGAAAACCGCCTTGACCAAATCGAGACACCCTTGAATTTCGTCGTCGAGCTGTTCAGGGATGCAGAAAATGTGGGCATCGTCCTGTGTGAAACCGCGCACGCGCGTCATGCCGTTAAGCTCGCCCGATTGCTCCCAGCGATACACATTGCCGAATTCCGCCAAACGCACGGGCAATTCGCGATACGAGTGCGGGTCGCTCTTGTAGATTTCGACGTGGAACGGACAGTTCATCGGTTTGAGCAAAAAGCCCTGAACGTCGCCGTTTTCGACCTTTTCCTCGAACGTTTTAACATCGAGGTTTTCCGCCGCCATACGCGCCATATCCTCGCGCTCGACAATCGGCACGAACTGCGATTCCTTGTAGTATGGAAAGTGCCCGCTGGTGCGGAAAAGCCCGAGCTTTCCGATATGCGGTGTAAACACCTGCTGATACCCCTGCTTGCGCAAAAGTTCGAGAATGAAATCCTGCAAACTCTGGCGGACAATCGCGCCCTTTGGCTTCCACAGAATAAGGCCCTGCCCCACACGGTCTACAATCGTGAACAGCCCCATCTCCCTGCCGAGCTTGCGGTGGTCGCGCAACTTTGCCTGCTCCATCTGTTCGAGATGCTTGGCAAGCTCCTCTTTCGAGGCGAACGCCGTGCCGTAAATGCGCTGCAATTGCTTGTTGTTTTCGTCCCCGCGGTGATACGCTCCCGCAACCGAAAGCAACTTGAAAGCCTTTATGCGCTTGGTGTAGTCGACGTGCGGCCCCGCGCAGAGGTCGCAAAATTCGCCGTTTTTGTAGAACGAAATCTCCTCTCCTTCGGGAATGTCGGCAAGACGCCCGAGCTTGAATTCCTCCTGCCCCAGCTCCCTGATTTTCTTCTCGGCCTCGGCTCGCGAAAGCGTGAAACGCTCGAATTTCTGGTTTTCGGAAATGATTTTCTTCATTTCGGATTCGATTTTTTCGAGGTCTTCGGCAGTGAACTTGTGGCTCAAATCGAAGTCGTAGTAAAAGCCCGAGTCGGTCGCCGGACCGATGTCGAGTTTCGCTTCGGGGAACAGTCGCAAAACCGCTTCCGCCAATACGTGCGAGGCACTGTGTCTGATTTTCAACAATTCTTCGTTCATAAATTTTCCGAGCCTGTTTTTACGCGCGGCAGCCACGCGCAAACAAACTCCCTTTCTACATGCGTTTACATAGTGGATTGCCCGACAAAAAAGTAAAGATTTTTCGCCCTTCAACCCAAAAAAAGTTCGACAATTAGCGATGACGACAACGCTCCGAATACTCCCACACTCAGACAGCGCATAATTTTGGCGAACCTCATCGACGCAAACACCGCCGAAATCCTCTCCGCACAGTATGCAAGCGGTGTGTAGCAAACAAGCACACACAACATAAAAACCGCCCCTAAAAAACAAATCTGACACCACACAGGCAGCCAGCCTTCCACCAGAAATTGCGGAAAAAACGACAAATAAAAAAGCACCACTTTCGGATTCGTCGCATTCATCAAAAACCCGCGCAAAAACAGCGGCAGAAATTCCGCCTTCCGCCCGCACACTCCTTGCGCCACAACACCGCTTGAACGCGCGTTTTCGGCACATTCAGCATTCGTAAATTCCGCCGACACATACGCCCCCGCGCCGACACCGCCGTTTTTACGCACCACCCCGCCCAAAGGCTCGGGCTTCGACTTGTAGCTTGAATACGCCAAATACCCCAAATACGCCGCGCCCAAAACGTACACCCCTTTAAGCAAAATCGGCGTCGTCGCAATCACGAGCGAAATTCCCGCCGCACATAAAAACGTGTGCACCGTAATGCCCGAGCACAGCCCGAGCGTAATGTAAAACCCCACTCTAAACCCCTTAGACACACTCGAACTGAGCACGAAAAATATGTCGGGCCCCGGCATCAACGCCAACACCACACACGCCGAAATATACGCCATCAACGCCGAAACACTCATTGGAAAAACGCCGTTTCAAAAAGTTCGGGCTTCACCGCGCGGATTTTCCCCGCCGATTCCGCAAGCCCACCGAGCCTCGCCCGCAAAAGCCACACCCGTTCGTATTCAGCCGCAATGAATTTTAGCGCGACCTGCTGCGCGTCCGAGTCCGACGCAAAGTCGCCCTTCGCCTTTTCAAAGCCCCATTTAATCATCTGACATGCGAGCGCGAATTCGTCCATGCACGCCTGCGCATCGCCGCACGAAAGCTTTGCGCACCCCGCAAGCGACGCCGCAAAATCCACCGACGCCGACAGCTTGTCGTAATCCGCCACCCCCGCAAATTCCGCCGCAAGCCGCTGAGCCTTTTGCGCGTCGGCAAAAAACATCCTGTGGTGCAAACTAAACAGCTTGTCCGAAACATCGCAACGCCCCAGCGCACAGAGAGCCCGCGCAAATTCGCCCGTCGCGTCGCCGAAAATATTTTTCGAAAGCGCGTCGCAGACAAATTCCTCGGTAGGAACTTCACCCCACGCACATGCCGCGGCCGCCGCAACCGCGGGGAACATCGCACAGAACGGCTGATGATTGCCGCCGTCACCCCATTGTGTCAAAACCATACCCTTCGCGCCGTATTTTTTCGCGCACTTGCACGCAACCGAAATATTTTCAAACGCGCAGTCCCAGCGCGACCCGAAACTATTCCAGGTGCTCGTTCCCGGGGCGACCAAAAAATCGCGCCCAAGCCCGCTCATATACGCGCATTGCTCCTCATACGGGTGGTCGAGATAATACCCCCACAAAACGGGCGTCATATTTTCGGGCAGTAATTTCGAAAATTCAGGCTTGCGCATAAGCACGTCAGCCCAAAAATACACCCCGCCCTTGCCCCGCGCCGCCGCAAGCTCGGCAAGACGCGCAACGTGCTTGATGTAAAGACGGTATTTGCCTTCGGGCGTCGCGCAAAGCGGCTTGCTGCGCCCCATTCCGAGCTCCCACGGCTCGTCGCCGCCGATGTTTATCTTGTCGGAAGAAAAATTCGGCAGAAATTGCGCATAAAGCGAGTCCATAAACGCCGCCGCATTTTCGTCGGGATACAGCGTCGTCGGAAACTTCCTCGCATTCCCCAGCGGGTCTACAAACGGAGCATCGCTCTCCGCCAAGTGCCGATACTTCGGATATCTCAGCCATCTCTCCATATGCCCGAGCCCGTTTATGTTCGCCACAAGCTCGATTCCAGCAAACGCGCACATTTCGTCGAGATTCCTGTATTGCTCGGCAGTCATGGGGCTCGCGTCAGCCCAGACGATTTCGTGCCCTTCAAACGCGAACGTATGCTCGGTGTAGAGTTCGAGCCTGTTGAATTTCAGCAGCGCAAGCCTGTCCACAAGCAGCCCCAGCTCGCGCATAGTCGGCACCTTGCAGCGGCTGATGTCGAGCATAAACCCGCGCACTTCCAAATCGGGATAGTCTTCAATCTCGACAAACCGCAGCCCGTTTTCGCCAGCTTGCAAAGCCATTTGACGCAGCGTTTGCAAAGCGTTGCGCGCGCCCGCCAAATCCCGCGCTGCAATGAAAATTCCGCGTTCGCATACCGAGAGCTTGTAGCCTTGCGCCCGAGCCACTTCGCCCGAAGCCGCATCGACAAACACAAAATCCCCCGACGGCAGCCCCTCGCGCGAAATGTCGAACGCCGCCTTTTGCCACGGCAAAAACCCTTCGCCCCACTTCGCCGACTTCGGCGCGGGAATAATCTTCGGCTTCGCTAAAAACATTTTTTCACCCCGTATATTCCAAAGCGGGCGGGCAATCGCAAAGACCGCCGCGCCCGCACAAAACGGCATTAAACCGCGAAATTAGAAAGTGTGGATAAACAATCCCGAACGCAGCTTCGGCTCAAACCAAGTGCTCTTCGGCGGCATAATCGCGCCCGCGTCGGCAATCGCCATAAGCTGGTCAACAGTCGTCGGGAACATCGAAAACGCCACGGCAAAACCGCCGCCGTCCACGAGCTTTTCAAGCTCGCCCGTACCCTTGATTCCGCCCACAAAGTCGATTCGCTCGTCGGTGCGCGGGTCGCCGATTTTGAGAATCGGCGCAAGAACCCTGTCCTGCAACAGCGCCACATCGAGCGATTGCACCGCGTCAAGCCCGTCCGTGTTCTCGAAGTCCAAACTATACCATTGACCGTCCAAATACATCGAAACCCTCTTCGAATGCGTCGGAGCTTTCTCTCCGCTTTTTGAAAGCTTGCAGACCTTCGAAACCGCGTCCAAAAACGCCTCCTTAGACAGCCCCGCCAAATCCTTCACAACGCGGTTGTAGGGCAGAATTTTAAGCTGCCCCGCGGGAAAGCATACCGACAAAAACCAGTTGTAGTCTTCGTCGCCCGTGTGGTTGGGATTTTCCGCCTTCATCAAGCGCGCGCAACGCGCATTCGACGCGCTGCGGTGGTGTCCGTCCGCCACATACGCGCACGGAATCTTGTCGAAAGTCTCCACAATCTGCGCCAACAATTTCGGATCGGAAATCTTCCAAACCGTGTGGCGAATGCCGTCGTCGGCAGTGAAGTCGAAAAGCGCGTCTTCGTCCTTCTTGTCTTCAACAATCCTGTCCAAAAGCGTCCCGTCCTTGACCGTCAAGAACACGGGGCCTGTGTTGACGCGCAAAGTGCGCGTGAGACGATAGCGGTCGTTCTCCTTGGCTTCGCGCGTCTTTTCGTGCTTCTTGATAACGTCGTCGTCATAGTCTTGCGCACTGAACGTCGCAACCAGTCCCGTCTGCGAGTGGTCGCCCATCTGCTGGCGGTAGAGATACATGCACGGCGCATCTTCGCGCACCAAATGCCCGCCGTCTACAAGCTTTTGAAAATTCTGCTTCGCGTGCTCATACACGACGTCCGAATACGGGTCAATACTCGGGTCAAGCTCTAATTCGCTGCGCACAACGCGCATAAAACTCAGGGGCTTGCCTTCCGCCTGACGACATGCCTGTTCGAAATCCACAACGTCATAGGGCAAACTTGCAATGTCTTTCGCCTCCGCGACGGTTGGTCTTAATCCTTTAAAAGCTTTGATTTTCATACGACCTCAACACTCGCAAATTTTTGCGCATTTTGCAACGTTTTGATTCAAAATTCTTGATTTTTTTAGCCCGCGCCTATTATATAGAGAAGATATGAAAGAAAATACTTTGTCGAAATCCAGAAACGGCGGTTGCCTGTTTTCGCTCGTAAAATTGGGCTTTTTGGCGGCGGTCGTCCTGCTGGTAGCCCTCCACTTTTGCGCGGGCTATATAGCCGATTACGCAATAAAGGCGGCGACCGCGGGCACGGAAATTACTGGCGGCGTAGGCGGCGTAAAAATCCGACCCTTTGACGAAAGCATCGCAATAACCGACTTCTATATAACAAACCCCGCCAAGAAATATAAAAAGGAGTGCGCTGTAAAATTCAAATACGCCCTCGTAGACTTGGATATCCAGCCGATGACATTCCTTTCAAAGAACGTCGTCATCATCGACGAAATCAATATTGACGGACTCGAACTCAATTACGAGGCATCTTCCGACAACGCCCTCACCTCATCCAATATAAACGACATCATCGCAATTGTCGAAAACAACCTAGGTATCGCAAATAAACCCGAAACTAAAACCGCCACCACCACAACACAGCCCGACTCAACAAAGAAAGAGCCGATGAAATTCATCATCAAAAAACTCTCCTTTAAAAACGGCTCGGTCTCATCTTCCGTGCTCGGCAACATTGCAGAGTCGCAACTTCCCGATTTCGTCATAGAAAACATAGGCACCGACGCCGGCGGCTATACCGCCGCGCAAGTCGCCGCAACAGTCGTCCCGCAGGTCGTCGCACAGGCGACACAACACATATTGAAGGGCGGCTGGAAAGCCTCAGTCAAGACGGGTGGAGATACCGTCAATGAGCTAAAAAACATTTTCAATAATATTGTCGGCGGACAGAAAAAACAACCCGCCTCCCAACAATCCTCGAAGAAATAATATATCCTGCCAATGAAAGACGGACAGCTCCCACTGCCCGTCTTTTTTTTTGCGTATATAATAGTATCATACCCGTATCATGGAAAACCGCCCGCCTCATACGCACGAACCCCGACACAAACATGCCTACAAAAAAACGCCCTAAAAAACATTCCGACAAGTTTGCGCGAGCCAATCAACGGGTTTGCAAAATCCTTGGCAAAATGCGCAAACAAAAACGGGGTGCTACTCGCACCCCGTTATTATATAGGTTAAGGAATGAAAACACAGAGGTTGTTATCCTCTAATGCGTCTCTTGGGTTCTGCAACACCAAGGCTCTCTTTTGCCAAATTTTGGAGGCTATTGGCTATGAAGTTTGAACGATTGCGATTGTCCAGTCTCGCCATTTCGTCAATCTGTTTAACCAATTCCTGCGGAAGGCTTATCGAGATTTGTGTCATCCCGGGGATTCTTGCTGTACCGCTCTTTCTTGCCATATAACGCGACTCCTTCTTCTTCGCTATTTTCTTTTTCTGTTGTTTTTAGTGATTCCCCCTCTTTTGTTGAAAATCAAACATATTTTTAGGGGCGATAGTTATGAATCGTGTGAATGTTTTTTATATTTTCAACCTTTTTCCGAAAAAAAATCAAAAATTTTTTAAAAAATTCGAATTTTTAGGCGTTTTTTGTAAAAAATTGAGAATTTTTTCGAGAAAAATCGTATTTTTTGACCGTAAAAACTTTTGCTTGTTCCCAGCTTTTCGAGAAAAATCTTAAAAAATCCGACATTGCCTTGTTTTCAATACCCTATTTCATCCATTTTTAGAGTATTTTTATCAAAATCCCATGTTTTTTTCGAAAAAAACGGCATTTTCGTAGGGGCTTTATTTTTCCGAAATGCGCCATTTTTATTTTGACGCCGCGTCAAAATTTGTAAAAATACCGTGTATTTATAGAAGCATTTTCGGAATATAATCATGGCAAACAGCAACGCAGAATACAACTTTACCGACATCGAAAAACGCTGGCAGAAAACTTGGGACGACAACAAAACGTTTGCCGCCGAAGACATCGCCACAACAAAAAAAGCCAAGTATTATATCTTGGATATGTTTCCCTACCCCTCGGGCGCGGGGCTTCATATCGGTCACCCCGAAGGCTATACCGCCTCCGACATAATCGCGCGCTACAAGTGGGCGAAGGGGTTCAACGTCCTGCACCCTATGGGCTGGGACGCGTTCGGGCTGCCCGCCGAGCAATATGCAGTAAAGACGGGCACGCATCCGTCAGTCACCACCGCCGCGAACATCGACAACTTCCGCCGCCAAATCAAAAGCATAGGCTTTGCCATAGACTGGTCGCGCGAAATCAACACCACCGACCCCGCCTATTTCAAGTGGACGCAGTGGATATTCCTCAAACTCTTCCAGCGCGGACTTGCATATGTCGATGAAAAGCCCGTGTGGTGGTGCCCCGCCCTCGGCACGGTTTTGGCTAACGAAGAAGTCATCGACGGCAAGAGCGAAGTCGGCAAATTCCCAGTGGAACACAAGAAGCTGCGCCAGTGGGTGCTGAAAATCACAGCCTACGCCGACAAACTCATAGACGGGCTCAAAGACCTCGATTGGCCCGAGTCCACAAAACGCCTGCAAACGAACTGGATTGGGCGTTCGGAGGGCGCGGAAGTCGATTTCGAAATAGCCGACTCCGCCGCGAAGGGCAAGAAACTGCGCATTTTCACGACGCGCCCCGACACCCTCTACGGCGCGACATACATGGTAATCGCGCCCGAACACCCGCTTGTGGACGCTCTCGTATCGGACGAAAACAGGCAGGCGGTAGCCGACTATAAAAAAGCAGTCGCCTCAAAGAGCGACCTCGACCGAACCGACCTCGCCAAAGACAAGACGGGCGTCTTCACGGGCGCGCACGCCATAAACCCCGTCAACGGCGCGAAAATCCCCATATGGATAGCCGACTACGTCCTGATGAGCTACGGCACGGGCGCGATTATGGCAGTTCCCGCGCACGACGACCGCGACTACGACTTCGCCGTAAAATTCAACCTGCCCATTATAAAAGTAATCGACAAAAAGAACGCCGACGGCTCGGAAATTCCGCTGCCGTTCACGGAAGTAGGCAAAATGGTGAATTCGGGCAAGTGGGACGGCACGCCGTCGCTCGAAGGCAAGAAAAAAATCACCGAAATGCTGCAAGAAATGGGCGTAGGCAAAAAGTCTGTCAACTATAAATTGCGCGATTGGCTTTTCTCGCGCCAACGCTATTGGGGCGAACCCTTCCCCATTGTCTGGGTGGGCGAAGACGCCTACACGGCGGCGCAAAAGTCGGGCAAGTGGAACCTTCCCGAAACGCCCGTTTCGTGCAAAAACGCCGACGGCGAAACAATCTACGCTTTGCCGCTGCCCGAAAAATACCTGCCGCTAAAACTGCCGAAAGTCGACAACTATAAGCCCTCGGGCACGGGCGAAAGCCCGCTTGCGCACGCCGAAGACTGGCTGCAAGTAAAGGTCAACCCCGCGACGGCGGAAGTCGTGCCCGCTTCGGAATTTTCGGGCGCAGACGGCTGGTTCGACGGCAGGCGCGAAACAAACACAATGCCGCAGTGGGCGGGCTCGTGCTGGTATTACCTGCGCTATTGCGACCCCCGCAACGATACCGCCCCCATCTCCGCCGAAGCCGAACATTATTGGCAGTATCCCGACTTCTACATCGGCGGCGCGGAACACGCCGTCTTGCACCTGCTCTACGCGCGTTTCTGGCATAAAGTGCTCTACGATTGCGGCGTAGTAAAAGGCTCGGAGCCGTTTAAAAAACTCTTCCATCAGGGCATAATTTTGGGACAGCTCGAATTTACGGGCTATAAAAAGGACGGCAAATTCGTCTCGGCTTCGCACGCGGGCGAAGAGGGCGTCGAACCCGTAAAGCTCGCCGAAAACGACGTCGAAAAAATCGGCGCAAACTTCGCGCTGAAATCCGACAAGTCCATACTCGTCGACGCCCGCAGCTTTAAAATGAGCAAGTCGCGCGGCAACGTAGTCAACCCCGACGACATCATTGCCAAATACGGCGCGGATTCGCTGCGCCTCTACGAAATGTTCCTCGGGCCTCTCGAAGACCAGAAACCGTGGAACACGAACGGTATCGAGGGCGTCTCGCGCTTCCTGAAAAAAGTCTGGCGCGAGTTTGTCGCCCCTTCAACGGGCGGCGTAAACGCCAAGATTTCGAAGGACGCCGAAGATTCGTCCGACTTTCTCAAATCGCTCAACGAGACCATCAAGAAAGTCGGCGTCGACATCGAGACATTGCGCTTTAACACCGCAATCTCGCAGATGATGATTTTCGTGAGCGCAATGCAGAAGGCGCAGACGGTCTCGCTCGAAAGCGCGTCGAAATTCGTGCGCATACTCGCGCCGTTTGCACCGCACATCGCCGAGGAACTCTGGCACAGACTTGGCTTCGAGGGGTCGGTAGCAAAGGCGCAGTGGCCCGAGGCGGACGAGTCGAAAATGAAAAACGCCTCGATAAAAATCGCAGTTCAGGTTAACGGCAAACTGCGCGGCGAACTCCGAATTCCCGCCGAAAGCGCGAAAGACGACGTTCTGGCGGCGGCCAAGAACATCGAAAATGTCCGCACTTTCACCGACGGCAAAACGATTGTCAAGGAAATCTACGTTCCCAATAAAATCGTAAATATCGTTGTAAAATAGTGAAAAATATCATCGCATTGCTTTCGGTTTTTCTGGCGGTTTCCGCGCTCGCGGCGGACGCCCACAACGCGGGCACAGTCCGCGGGGCTGCATTCCTGCACACATTGCGCAATTCGCCGAAAATCGAACGCTCAGGCGCGCCGCTTAAATGTTCGCAGGGCGAAACGCTCGCGGCCGACGGGCTTTCGGCGGAGTGCGGCAAAAAACAATACGCCGCTTTGCGCCTTTCAAACGGCGCGGCAATAATAGCGCACCCCGAAACAAAATTCGCAGTCGAATCGCTCGAACAGGACGCCCCGCAGACGGCGGCGGCAACCGCAGACGAGTTCGGCGCATACCCGCGCGCCCGCTCGAATTCGAAACTCGCAATTTCGTTTTCGGGCGGCAGACTCGATTTCGATTGCCCCGAGCCGACGGCAAAAAGCGTGTTAGTGGTGAAAACGCGCTCGGGGAATTTCGAATTCAGGGCGAAGTCGTTCTACATAGCGGGGGGCGAAAACGGAATCGAAGTCGTCGTCTTGGACGGATTCGCCGAGTTCAAAACCGACAGCGGCAGAACCGATTTTATCCGCAACCGCCAGCGCGCTACTGTCAAAAACGGCGCGGAAAAATCCGACTTCCCGCTCGAAATCGAACAAATCGGAATGCTGCGCGAACGCGAAATATCGCGGGAACTCGCGCCCTGCCGACAGCTGCGCAGGTCGGTGGTTTTCGGCTTCGACACCAAAAACGGCTTCGCGGCAAAACGCATAACGCCCGCGGACTTCCTGTTAAGCGCACCCAAAAACTGATACAACCAATAAAAAAATGCTATCGCAATTCCTACCCGAAGATTTCAATCCGCAGGACAAACTCGCAGTTCTGGCGGGCAAGGGCGTGTATCCGCAAATACTCGTCGAAAAATTGCGGAAACTGAACATTCCGACATGCCTAATGGCACTCGAAGGCGAAACCGCGCCCGAGCTAATCGAGAGCTTCGACAAGTCGGACGTCGAAATCTTCAATATCGGGCAACTCGGCAGACTCCTCAAAGAGCTTAAAAAACACGGCGCGACAAACGCGATGATGGCGGGGCAAATCACCCCGAAAAAACTCTTCAAGGGGCTCAAACTCGACCTCAAAGCGATGATGATTTTGGCTACGCTCAAACGCCGCAACGCCGAAACAATCTTCGGGGCAATAGCCGACCAAATGGCGAAAATCGGCGTCCGCCTGCTCGACGCGCGCTGCTTCCTCGACGATTGCATAGCCCCGAAGGGCTTTTTCTGCGGCAAAAAATGGAATATCTCGCAATCCGACCTCGAACACGGTATGACAATCGCCCGCGAGATGGCGCGGCTCGACGTCGGTCAGGGTTGCGTCGTTTCGCACGGCAGCGTCTTGGCGGTCGAGGCGTGGGAGGGCACGGATAAAATGCTCGAACGCGCCGGAGAGTTCGAGGCAAAGGATTGCCTGTTCGCAAAAACCGTCAAGCCCAATCAGGACTACCGCTTCGACGTTCCCGTAATCGGCGAGCGCACTGTCCGCAAACTCGCCGCCTCGCACATCGAAAACGTCGCGGTCGAGGCGGGCAAAGTCATAATCCTCGAAAAGGAAAAGGTCGCAGCCCTCGCCAACCAAAACAACATAAAAATTTACGGAATCTGAGCTTCTATGGACATCATCGAAGAGAGAAAACGCGCCCTGCGCGACGAGTTCGGAATTTTTCCCGACCCGCAGGAGCTTTTCGAATACCTAATCGAAAAAAACAAAACCCAGCCCCACCTCGAACCCGAACTCAAAACCGACGAGTATATAGTAAAGGGCTGCGTTTCGAGCCTGTGGCTCGTGCCGAGCTTTTCGGAGGGAAAGTGCTATTTTAAAAGCGATGCCGATTCGCTGATAACGCGTGCAGTGGCTTCGCTTGTCTGCTCGCTTTACAGCGGGCTAACCCCCGCCGAAGTCGCGCGGCTCGATCCCGCCTGTCTCGCCGAAGTCAATATCTCGACACACCTTTCGCCCAACCGCCGAAACGGATTAAGCAAGCTCTGCGCGAAAATCGAGGCTTTCGCAAAATCGAAAATCTGACGCCCTATCGCCGCACAGCATATTGCACCAACATCACTCCCGACGCGCTCTTTGCAGCCTTCCACAACCCGTGTGGCACGCATACGCCCATGGCACAGAAATATCCGCCGCCGAGCCTGCGCGAAAACGCCTGTAAAAATGCTAAAAAATTGCTTGAACATTCGATAAAATCGGACAATATTCACCTTATATAAACCGCAGTTTTGCGATAAAAGCCCAAATAAATTTCATAAAAATATAAACACCAAAAATATAATTAGATGAAAAGCAAAATCCTAACAATCCTCTCAGTAATCGCAATCGCGTTTACCGCACAATTTGCGGTGGCGCAGGAAACAGACGCAGCCGCGTCGGATTCGCCCGAAAAGCCCAACCAGCCCCAGACGGTCGAAAAATCCCTCGGCGATATGTGGCGTGCGGGCGGTTGGACAATGTATCCGTTGGGACTTTTCGGTATTTTCGGAACAACCCTCATCGTCTATAATTTCATCGCAATCCGGAAAAAGAAGTTCTTGAACCCCGACGGCGTGGCGAAAGTCTCGAAAATGGTCGGCAAACTTCAAATTCAGGAGGCTATGGACTTCTGCGAAAAGAATCCCTCGCCCATCACAAACATCATAGGCGAAGGGCTCTCCCGCGCAGACCCGCGCGAAATTGACCCCGATGCGGTCGCTTCGGCCATGGAAGAAGCCTCGGTCGAAGAATTCGCAACCCCGTATGTCTTGATTAACTACCTTTCGGTTATCGCTTCGCTCGCGCCTATGTTGGGTCTTTACGGAACGGTTTCGGGTATGGTCAAGGCGTTTAATACAATCGCAACCGAAGGCGCGGGCTCGGCTTCGAAACTCGCCGACAACATTTCGGAAGCTCTTATCACGACAGCCACGGGTATGATTGTGGGTATTCCTGCAATGTTCTTCTTCTTCTTCTTCAAGAATCAGTATGGCGCAATTATTTCGGGCGCAAGCCGCATTATCGGCGAGTTGGTTTTCTCGATGAAAACTTCGCTAAAATACGGTCCTCAGGAAGACGAACCCGAAGCGGTCGAAGCCGCAGTTGAAGCCGCTCCCGCGGAGGAAGCACCCGCCGACAAATAATTAGTAACCCGCTTTTTGTAAAAACAAAATGAAAGTTTGGAACGCACCGCAAGGAGACGACAAGTTCTCGCTGACGCCGATGATTGACGTCGTCTTCCTCTTGATTACGTTCTTTATGACCGTAACAAGCTACGCTTCCGCCGAATTGGTGCAGGTCGCGATGCCGAACGCCCCAGAGGCAAAAGTCCCCGAAGATGTAGGCGACAGACAGTTCCTGTCAATCTCCGAAAACGGGACATACTTCTTGGGAGCATTCTCGTCGAACTTGAAAGAAATCAAAAATCAGTTGTTGCAGCGCAACAGCGTGCCCGGGTTTAAGGGCGCATATATCCGCGCCGACGCCCACACGCCCTACCGCTACGTCAACGAATTGATGAAAACCTGCGCCGAAGCGGGAGTATATAACATTCTATTCGGAACATTGAAGGATTAGTCTATGGCAATAAAAACAAACGAAGCATTGGACTCCGAGGACAGTTTCGACCTCACTTCGATGATTGACGTCGTCTTCCTGTTGCTCATCTACTTTATGTATTTGCCCATTCAACAGGAGGCCGACCTGCTTTTCTCGTTGCCGGCAATTAGCGAGCCGAGTGCGAAAAACGCAGTTCTGCCCAGCGAACAAATAGTCGAAATCGCCCCCGACGGAAGCATATTCCTAAACGGTGCCGAAATCGAAAATTTGGGCGGACGCCTTTTCCCGAATCAGGCAAGCGCAAACAAAAAAGTCGAATTCAAGGAACTCGCCTCCACGTTAAAACGCCTCAAACAGAGCGCGGACAGAAGCGGGATTTCGACAATAGTCTCGATTTATCCCGACGCCGACGCCCCGCACCAAGCTTCAATCTCGGTGCTAAACGCATGCGCCGCTGCGGGCATAAATCAGGTTTCGTTCGCGGAAGCCGATTAAAAACAGAGAAAATATAGAGAAGTTTTTTCAATCAAAAACGCCCCGAAGAAGAGGGGCGTTTTTTATCGGGAGTTCAAATTGCAGGGACTCTTTTTTTTTTAATTACGGAGAAGATGATTTTGATATTTTTTCGTGTTCTTTTTGTAAAAATAGACCTCCAAAATATAAAAAAAACGCCATTATTTACCCCCCCCAGAAAAAAACTAAATACCCTTAAAACGGGCTAAAATCGCGCAAAAATAACCCAAAAAATGCCTGTTTTGAGCGAAAAATGCGCCGAGAAATTGAGGCTAAACGCACCCTAAAACGCGTTTTGTTCTTGTAAAAAAATCAAAATATGGGATTATTTTTAGCGGTTTTATCGGAGCCCGAATTCGGATTTTCTCCGATTTTACCCCTGCCCGATTGAATTTTGCTCCATTTTACGCATTTAAAACCAAAATGAAAGCCGAACAACTTTTGCAACTTCCGCCGTCGCTGGGGCGTTTTGAAAGCTTTTTCAAAGCCGACGACGAGCCGTGGAAGTGGATTCAAAATATAAAAAATGCGCTCGCAAGCGTCGATTTCGACAAGCTCGAATCGAAAAAAGACATTCCTGCGGGAGTGTGTATAGAGGGCGATGTCTACATTCATCCGAGTGTGAAACTTCCGCCGTATGCGCACATTGTGGGCCCTGCGTGGATTGGCGCAAATACCGTTATGAGAATAGGTTGCTACATTCGCGGACATGTGATTGTCGGCGAGGGCTGCGTGATGGGCAACTCGTGCGAGTTCAAAAATTCGATGCTTTTGGACAAGGTTGAAACACCCCACTACAACTATGTTGGTGACTCGCTGCTGGGGACGCGTTCGCACCTCGGCGCGGGCGTAATCTGCGCAAACCTCAAACTCGACAAGACAAATATCACCCTGCGTCTGCCCGAAGGGTCGGTCAAAACGGGAATGCGCAAGCTTGGCGCGATTTTAGGCGAAGAGGCGCAGGTAGGCTGTAACAGCGTGCTTCAACCGGGGACGATTTTGGGCAAACGCGCCCTCGTGATTTCCTGCCCGTTCGGCGGATATTTGGAGGAAAACACGATTGTAGCCCCGAAAGTCGAATTGAGAAAAATAAAAAGGAGAGACTAAATGGACATTTCTGTAATAGTTCCCGTCTATAACGAGGAAGACAATTTAAAACCGCTCTATGCGCGGCTTGTCAAGGCATTGGACTCGACCGCCAAAAGCTACGAGATAATATTTATAAACGACGGCAGCAAAGATTCGTCTTTCGAGATTCTACGCGGGTTTGCCGCCGAAAATCCGAAGGTAAAGGTTATCGATTTCGTCCGCAATTTCGGACAACACCCCGCAATAATTGCGGGTTTTGCGAATGCCTCGGGCGAATTGGTAATTACCATCGACGCCGATTTGCAGAATCCGCCCGAAGAGATTTCGCGCATAGCCGCCGAATTCGACAAGGGCTATGATGTGATAGGAACAATCCGCCAGAACCGCAACGACACGCTTTTCAGGCGTTATGCGTCGAAGCTCGTGAACAAAATCCGCAAAATTGTGACGAAAATTCCGATAACCGACCAAGGCTGCATGATGCGCGGATACAGCAAAGAGGTTGTTGCGCACGTTGCGGCAAAGGCGACGAAATCGACATTTATTCCTATTTTGGCGCACAAAGAGGCGAAAAATCCTACGGAAATTCCGATTGCGCACGCCGCGCGGAATGCGGGGGAATCGAAATACACGGTGTTTACTTTGGCGAAGTTGGCGTTAAATCTCTTCAAGAAAGAGCCGCAGGCGGCGCAATCGCAGGAGAAGCACAATTACGAAATACGGGAGAAAATCGGGTTTTAATATGCAAAAGCATGGCGCGAGAATTGTATTTTTCGGCTTCGGCGATGTCGGGTATAAGTGTCTAAAATATATGTTAGAAAACGGCTACAATGTGGTAGCGGTTTTTACGCACGACTGCGACGCTCACGAAAAGCACTGGTTTGAAACCCCCGAAAGCATTGCGAAAAAATTCGGCGTCAAAGTCTTCAAGCCGAAGTCGCTTGCGGGCGGGCAATGGGCGGAAGTGGTGAAAAACTTGAAGCCCGACCTCGTGCTTTCGCTCTACTACCGCAACAGAATCCCCGAAGAAGTGTTTTCGCAGGCGCGTCTTGGGGCGTATAATTTGCACGGCTCGTATCTGCCCTCCTATAAGGGGCGGGCTCCGCTTAACTGGGCGATTATAAACGGCGAGAACTACACGGGAGTTTCGCTTCACGTCCTCGAAAGGGATTTCGACACGGGCGATGTTATTGCGCGCAAGAAAGTCGAAATTTCGGACGGCGACTATGTGGGCGACGTCCAGCCGAAAGTCTCGCAAGCGGCGGTAGAAATGTTTGTGGAGACGCTGCCGAAGATGATTGACAACACGGTTGTTCGGATAAATCAGGCGCAACTTGAAGGAGAATCGTCGTATTTCGGAAAGCGCACGCCCGAAATGGGTCGGATAGATTTTTCGAAATCGGCGCGCGAAATTCGCAATTTAATCCGCGCGGTGAGCCGCCCCTTCAACGGAGCGTTCTTCGATGTGGGAAACAAACGCTACACGGTTTGGAGAGCCGATGTTTGCCCCGCAATCGGCGGCAAAGCGGCGGGCGAGATTGTGGATGAATCGGGCAGAAAACTCGTTTTTGCGGCAAAGGACGGGTGTCTTGTTTCGGAGGATTTCGAAATTTCGGACATCGTGCAAGGCTCGTAGAAAGTGAAATTTTGGCAAAATCGAGAGGTGTTTAAGCCTCCGAAAAAATGCCGAAACAGTTGCAAAAAGAAGCGCGGAAAAGTTTGATATGCGCAAAAAAAACCGACTCGGGAACGAGTCGGTTTTTTGTTTTTATTGATTGGTTTGAGGTCGTATTATTTCTTTTCGGACTCTACCAATTTATTGCCTTTTACGACGAGGTTTTTTACTGAACCGGGCTCGATGTAGACGCCCAGATTCTTAGCCAAGGAATCGTAGCCGATATAGGTGTTGTTGAGTATCTTGATATTGGAAGACGACTTTGCGAAGAACGAGCCTCGGTAATCGAGCGGATTTTCGCGCGGCGTCTTGTAGATGAAGGTATTGTTCAAGAATGTGACGTTGCCCGAAGAGCCGATTGTGGCAATCATACCGTAGGTATCGATAAACGTGTTGTTTTCGAAGAGAATCTTGTTGAGAATCGGGTATGTTGTCTGTTCCGACGAAGGGTCGCGGCGCAGGTATGCGGAGAACGAGATGTCGCGCTCATAGCCAAAATGTTTTGATCCGAGCGGATTCGACGAATCGAATGTGCAGCCGCGGACGACTACGTTTCGGACGCCGTAGCCCTCGCACCAAATGTTGAGCGTATAGCCCGTTTCGAGCTTGATTGCGCCCATTTCGTTGCGGTAGAAGCGGCAGTTTTCGACCGTGACGTTGCGGGCAAGAATCAGCAAGCCGCGAGCGCGGTTTTGGTGGAAGTAGCAGTTGCGGATAATGAGGTTCGAGGTGTTGTAGGTGCGGTCGAACATTATATACTGGTTGTCTTCGGTTTGGGGAATTTCCTTATCGAAGAAAATTTCGTATTTTTTATCGTCAAGTTTGACGGACTTCATGCGCTGGGCCTTGAACTTCAAGGGCGAATAATCGGAGCGGCGGAACTCCACAACCGCGCCGTTGGCGGCGTAATCGTGGCGCGAAATAATGGAATTTGCCGAGTTGCGTTTACCGTATGACGAATTGTCGTGGAAGTTTATGCAATCGTCCGCGCCCTGCGAGAAATCGCAATCTTCGAGCTTTATATAGCCGCAGGATTTTGTGATGTGGAAGTGGTCGCCGGTGGTGGTGATAACCTGTTTGGGTTTGTCTTTGGGCAGGACAATATTGACGTTCTTAAAGTATGTATACTGCTGTGTTCCGCCCATAACGAAGCCGTGCCCCGTTGTGGAATAGAGGTTGATGTTGCGCAGCGTTGTATGTTTGCTCGAAATAAGCGAGAATGCGCAGCCGTCGTAGTAATAGTGTTGGATTCGGTAGAAGTTGCCGATTTTCATAAGCGGGTCGTCCGCCGCCGCTGAATAGAGGCGCAGGACGTTGTCGGAGACGAGTTCCGCCTTGGGCGCGGGTCGTCCGGGACTCATTGCTCCGCCGTGGGTTGCGCCGTTTTCTATACCCACCGAGCGCGTGGGCATATTGTAGCACGAAATCGTCGCGATGCGGACTTTGCCGCTATACGGGAATTTCTTGTAGTCGATTAGCTCGAAGTCGACGTAGGGCCCGCCGTCTTTACCGCTTTCGCGTTTGGCGACGATTTTGCCGATACTGGCGAGAGGGTCGTTAGCCCAATCCCAATCGACGTTGAGGTTGCGGACTTCGGTGCGTTCGCAATGCGCTATTGTGAAGCTGCCGCACTTGAATTTTTGCCCCTTGGGCAGTGCGAAGATGAATGTTGAACCGTTGGCGTCGAAGGTGAAATCCTTCATATTTTTTATGCCGATATTCTGGTTTTCGGGCATAAAGTAGACGGCGTCCTTTTCGAAAAGGAGTTTTGATGCCTTCTTTTCGCGGCAGTAATCGAGAGCCTTGTTGATTTTCGAAATGAGGTTTTTGCCGCCGGGAACGATACCGAAACGCTTTGCCTCGACGACTTCACCGTCGGGGTTGTTGGGGGCGTCGACGTCGAATTCCTTGCAGCCCTTGGGTAGCGATTTGCGGTCGATTTCCGCCTTGGTTTTATCTTCGAACATCGGCACGAAATTGGTATTGCGCCCCTCGACGATTTTAAGGTCGGTAAGATACGCCTTGACGCCGCGCGAGGTATGGATTTGGAAGCTGTATGTACCGTCCGCGCCCGTAAACTGTTCCGAAATGAGCTTACCGTTTATTGCCGTCGAAACGACGCTGCAAAGCGCGTCGCCCGAACCCGAGCTGTGGCGGCGGACTATAAACAAAAGCGCGCCCTGCCCGTCGGGTGCGGATTCGACGATGGAAACTTTCATCGAAACTGTGTAGGTCTTGTTCTTTTCGAACATATTTTTGGGAAACTCGAAAACCCTGTTCCACGGGCTTTCGGCGTTTGCGCGGGGCATTGTATCGACCATAAGCCCCTGCCCGTCGTCGACTACGACTGCATTGCCGTCGATGGCTTCGCCCGTTTTAAAGCCCTCCAAGACGAGTTTTGAGACGGTTTTCACCTCCGCATTCTGTTCCGAGATTGAAGAGGAGTCGGGCTGTGCGCCCTCCTGCTGGGTTGCCGCGCAGGCGGTCAACGCCAAAATCGCGCCGACCGACGAAAAAAGAACTTTATAATATTTTACTATGGTTTTCATTTTTACGGTTTCTAACTGATTTATTGAGAAAACACCAGTGTATCATCAACCCCCTGCCTGCGGCAAGAATATTTTTTAGTGTGTTTGATTTTTTTTGAAAAAAGTCCGCCGCTTGACTGGCGCGGAATGTGGTGGGGGGTTGAGCAGGTTTGCGAAGGAATGTGCGTGTGTGGTGGGCGCGTTTTGGCTTGACTATCGCGGCGGGTTTTCGAAAATCTCCCTGTCGGTGTAAAACGACAAATTCGATAAAATTCAAAATTATTTTATATATGTTAGGAAGACTCTTTTTGAAAAACAGAATGCGGGTGAATGTGTTCGCGAAATTCGCCTGCGCGGCGGTCGCAATATCTGCGGTATCGGCGGGCAGTTTTGGCGCAGAGGTGAGGGAAATTATAAGCAGCGACTTCGAAAATCCCGACAACTTCGAGTTTGTCGAAATGGCGCGGACGCTTGCGAAAGTGGAGAAAACCGAGAAGCCGGACGAAGTGGTTGCGGGCAAGAGGTCGCTTGTGCTCGACAATATGGACGCGAAAGCGCAATATCCGTATCTGGTGCGTTTCAAGGAGGACGCGTTCAAGAGCGGAAAGGCGTATATAGTGTCGTTCGACTTCAAGGTGCTCGCCCTCGGAAAAGGAAAACGCAATCACGTCTATTTTATGCAGAGCAAAGGCGCGGGCGGCGACGGCAAGCACAAGGGATACCGCGAGTTCGGAACGCATGTGGGCCAGACGGGGCACGTCGAGACATCTTATGCGATTCCCGCGGGCGTGAAGGCACCGACGCACTTGGCTTTTACGTCGTATTTCGGTTCGAGAGTAGCCATCGACAATTTCAGAATTGTCGAGACCGAATGTCCGCCCGAATGGTTCGCAGACAAGACTCTGTTTTTCGGCGTCAAAAACAATATGCTCGAACGCGGGTTTGCGAATCCGCTCGACCCGATTTTCTCGATTCCGCGCGACAAGTTCTTCCCGTTTGTCGACGAATTCGGGCAGTTCAAGCACCGCGACTGGCACAACAAAATAAAGCGCGTGGAGGATTTCAAAGAGCGTCTGGCGGAGGAAAAAGCCTTCAATGCCGCCCTAAAACCGATTAAAAACCGCGACAAGTTCGGCGGACTAATCGACGAAAATTACAAGTTCCCAGCGACGCCGAATTTCACGGTGAGAAAGGTCGGGGGAAAGTGGTTTTTCGTGACGCCAGAAGGCAATCTGTTTTGGTCGCTCGGGTGCAATGCGGTGGGCGAGCAGATGTACACGCCCTATGACCAGCGCGAATTCTATTTCGAAAACGTCGACCCGAAATGCGTTGTCGGCGGCAAGCACCACAGCAAGGGCTACGGCAAAGTCGGAGAAAAGTGCCGCTACTACATCACGACGCGCAAAACGACTTTCATCAAATACGGAAACGGGTTCAAATACGCCGAGCACTGCCTCGACAGAATGAGGGTTTGGGGGCTGAACACGGTGGGCGCGTGGTCGCCGAAATCTACGCGCAACGCGCGGAAGGTGCCGTATTTGTTCCAGTTCTCGTCGCCGCGGGACGTGCTTATCGAAGGCGCGTCGAAGGCGGTCAAGATTCATTGGAGCAACTTCCCCGACCCGTTCTATGCGCAGATGCAGCCGAAAATCGAAGAGCATTTGCGCAGGAATATCGACGAGATAAAGTCGCCCTACTGCCTCGGCGTGCTTATCGACAACGAGCTTTCGTGGCAGACGAAGGACGGACTTATGAGCGAATCGATTCTATCGTGCAAGCCCGACCAGCCCGCAAAAATCGCGATGCGCGACTTCTTTAAAAATAGGTATTCCGACATCGGCAAGCTTTCGGCGGCTTGGGGAATCGGCTACAAAAGCTGGGACGACTTTCTTGCGAACACCGACTACAAAACGTCGAAGTCGCCCGCGTATTGGAGCGACCTGACCGACTTCGACAGGTTCTTCGCCGAAACGTATTTTACAAAGTGCCGCAACGCCGTCAAGAATGTCGCGCCCGACTCGCTCTACATCAGCTGCCGATTCGCGTGGCGCACGAATCTGCCCGTGTCGGTTGCCGAGAAAATTTGCGATGTCGTGGCGATGAACCTCTACGGCGCAATTCCGTCGCAGCTGGCAAAACTGCCCGAGGGTTTTAGCAAACCCGTGATGATTGGCGAATTCACGTTCGCGCGTATCGACAAGGGCAACTTCGGCGTCTACGGCGGAACTTGCTCGTGCCGCTCATCGAAGGAACGCGTCGAAAAATACCGCCGCTATATCAACGACGCCGTGAACAACCCGAACTTCGTGGGCGCGCACTGGTTCACTTGGCGCGACCAGCCCGTGACGGGACGCCCCGACGGCGAGCATTTCGCGTTCGGGCTTGTAGACATCTGCGATACCCCCGATTTCGATTTGCTCAAAGCCGTCCACAAAGTCTCGCAAAAAATGTACAGACAACGCCTCGATTCGGGCAAAAAGAATTAGTGCCGCGGGGCGCGAGTTCAAAGGGATTGCCAATATTATAAATAGGGATAAATTAATATGGCAATAAAAAACATGGGTTCTGTTTTATTATCGAGCTTTTGTGCGGCGGCATTGTGGGCGGCTGTGTCGCCGAATGCCGTTGCGCAGTCGAAATCGGGCGCGGAAGTCAAAGTTGTCAATATAAAGTTGGATAAAGCCGACGCGGTAAAAATTGCGGAAATCGTGTTATGCCACATTTACGGCGATGAAGTTTCACTGCAAAAACCTTGGGATATTAAGGAATCGGCGGAATCTTATGTTGTCAAAGGCCGTTTGCCCCCCCCAACAGAGTCGGCGGAACTGCGATGGTTGAAATATCCAAAAGCACCGGACAAGTTTTAAGTTATTCTCACGGCAAATAAGCCGTGGGCTGAAAACGCGGACAAAAAAAGACGCCGAATGGGGCGTCTTTTTGTTTTTGGGCGATATTATGTGTGCGGGCGGATTATGAGAGTTTATAATCGCCGGGCAGCGGAACGGCGCGAATCGGTTTTTTGCCGAACTTCCACTCCTTCGGTTCGTATGACTGCTGCGAGCGGTTTTTAATCCAAGCGTATTTGAAGTTTTTGCCCGCGTAGCAGCTTTCGCGCCCCGCAATTGCCATGAGTGTCGAATCGACCATATCGCGCAGCATATTTTTCGGCTTATTATTCATTACGCAATCAAGCAGCACGCGGTGTTCCTCGACGAGCGCCTGAATGTTTTCGCCCGAATATGTCCACGGTTTATCGCCCGAAATACGCGCGGTCGAAGACTCCAAATTGAGTTCCAAGACGCCCTTTGTGCCGATGAAGCGTTCCATAACGTAATCCTTCGCCTTCGATTCGCGGCGCGAATAGCTGGCGACGTGCAAGCCGTCGCCGAAGTCGTAATCTACGGCGAAATGGCTGAATCTGTCGCCTAACTGCGGGAACGGAATATCCCAGCGGCGGCCGCCGACGCCGTTGACTTCAATCGGGTCTTTGCCCAAGAACCAACGCATGATGTCGAGATTGTGGACGTGCTGTTCGACGTAGCAATCGCCCGAAATCCACGAGAACACGAACCAGTTTCTGATTTGGTATTCCATTTCCTCGGGGTCGAGGTTCGGGACAAACAGGTTGCCGCGGTTTTGAATGAAGAAGCGCGGGTTGAGCCAGAATGCCTGCGCGGCGATTATGTCGCCGATTTGGCCGTCCTTGACGCGGTTGAGAGCCTCGTTGTAGGCGGGGCTGAAACGGCGTTGAATGCCGGGGATAATTGTCAGCCCCTTTTTGTCCGCCAAGTCGGCGATTTCCATAAGCTCGCGAGCCTGAACGGGATCGACGCACGCGGGTTTTTCGACGAACATATGTTTGCCCGCCTCGACGATTGCGCGCAGGTGGAGCGGGCGGAAAATCGGAGGCGTGGCGTGGATTACGACGTCGACGTCTTCGGCCAAGAGTTTCTTATAGGCGTCCCAACCCGAGAACTGGCGGCTCTGGGGAATGTTGATTGCGTCCTTGTAAATTGCGGGTTTGCGCTTTGCGGTTTTCGCGAATGAGGTCATAGCGACTTCGAGTCTGTCGGGAAACAAGTCGGCAATGGCGACGATTTCGACCGCGCCCTTAGCAGCCGCAAGCATATTGTCGACCGCGCCGATACCCCTGCCCGAGCAGCCGATAAGCCCGACTTTTACGCGCGACTTTTTACCGACTTCGGCGGGTTTTGCGGCGTCGGCGAACGACGAAGCGGAGAGCATTCCCACCGCCGCGGCGGCCGACATTGTTTTAATGGCGTCTCTTCTATCCATAGTAATAATTCCTTTTTTGTGTGTTTTATTGTTATGAAATAACTTTGTCCAAGTCTCTGTAAATCTGCAAAAGCTTCATATCGCCCTCGGGGGTTTTGAGCGTCTGTCCGTGCTCCAAACCGACGAAGCCGCGGAAGCCCTTGTCCCATATTTTCTTCAAAACGGCGGCGTAGTCGATAACGCCCGTGCCGGGTTCGTTGCGGTCGGGGGCGTCGGCGATATGGAAGGACTCTATGCTGTTCCAGACGGTTTCGTTGTCCAAGCTGTCCAAAGAGCCCGTCTGCATTTGCTCGTGGAAGAAGTCCAAGAGCAGTCGGCAGGAAGGCATATTGACCGTCTTGACGATTTCCGCGCCGAGGGTCGCGTTTTCGATGAAGATGTTCGGGTGGCTCGTGGTGTTGAGAGGTTCGATTTCCATTACGTAGCCGTGGTCGGCGCAATATTTGGCGCAGAAAGCCATATTCTCGATTACGTTGTCGAGCTGTTTTGCGAACGGAAGACGCTCGCCGCGAGTGCCCGCGCCGATGATGAACGTCTTAGAGCCGATGCGTTCCAAGACGCCGAAAGTTTTATCCATTCGGCGCGTGAGTTCCTCGCGCAAGCCCTCTTTTGAGGCGACGTATTTGCCCTTTATCGGCAGCTGGAATTCGCCCATCATTGCGAAATTCTTTTCGTTCATGGAGCTTACGTTGCCCATTTCAAGCCCGAGTTCGCGCGCCTTTTTACCGATTTCGCGCTGTTGCTGTTTTTGGGCGTCGGTGAAGTCCTTGCCGTTGTGGTCGACCCAAACCGCGCCCTCTATTGCCGTAAAGCCCGCGTCGCGGAAGAACTGCATTCTTTCGAACGCCGTCCTGCCTGCGGTGCTCTTAAAGCACATAAAAAGGCGCGGGCAGAACTTCGTTTTGAACTTGTGCGTTGCGCCGTATTTCAACGTGTTGTCGATTCCCCCATCGGAAGCCGATTTGACGTTTGTCGCACACCCTGCGGCGAAAAGCCCCGCGCAGGCGAAAAGCGACTGTTTGATGAATGTTCGTCTATTTGTATTTCCCATATGTGTTCCGTATTGATACAAATAATGTTACGTTTGAGAAGCCCGCCCGTCAACGAAAAATCCAAAAAAACTAAAAACTTTACAGAGATTTTTTGGAAAAAGTCGGGTGTGGCATTGCGTGAATTTTACGCGGCGGCGTCAAAAAAAACTTGTAAAAAGCCGCAAAAAAACGCAATCTTCTGAACAATTTTACGATAGAATCAACTCTAATTTAGTTAAATAAATGTCTATAAAAATCGGTATAATCGGATACGGGAATCTCGGGCGCGGCGTCGAAGCGGCGGTTGCGCAGAATCCCGATATGGAACTTGTCGCCGTCTTTACGCGCAGAGACCCCAAAACGCTCGCAATCGCCACGAAATCGGCGGAGGTGGCAAATGTCGCGGACGTCGCGCTCTGGAAGGACAAAATCGACGTGATGATTCTCTGCGGCGGCAGCGCGACCGACCTGCCCGTGCAGACCCCCGAATTCGCGAAGATGTTCAACGTTGTCGACAGTTTCGACACGCACGCGAAGATTCCCGAGCATTTCAAGAATGTCGACGCCTCGGCAAAGGCGGCGGGGAAAGTCGCCCTCATTTCGATTGGGTGGGACCCGGGGCTGTTTTCGCTCAACCGCCTCTATGCGAACGCGATTCTCACCGACGGCAAAGACTACACGTTCTGGGGGCGCGGCGTAAGCCAAGGGCACTCCGACGCCGTCCGCCGCATCAAGGGCGTCAAGAACGCGAAGCAGTATACCGTCCCCGTTCCCGCGGCTTTGGAAGCCGTCCGCAAGGGCGAAACGCCCGAGCTTACGACGCGCCAAAAGCACACGCGCGAATGTTTTGTAGTGCTCGAAGAGGGCGCGGACGCCGCGGCGGTGGAGCGCGAAATCAAGACTATGCCCAACTACTTCGCCGACTACGACACGACCGTGAATTTCATTAGCGAAGCCGAATTCAACGCCAAGCACGGCGCGATTCCGCATGGCGGAATGGTTATCCGCAGCGGCAAGACGGGCTTCGACAAAAAGAACACGCACATTATAGAATACAGTTTGAAGCTCGATTCGAACCCCGAATTCACTTCGTGCGTGCTGGTTGCGTATGCGCGGGCGGCGTTGCGTTTGAACAAGGAAGGCGCGACGGGCTGCAAGACGATTTTCGACGTTCCCCCAGCCTACCTCTCGGCAAAATCGGGCGAAGAGCTCCGCGCGACGCTTTTGTAAAGTCGGAATCGGGCGGAGTTTTTCGGCGGCGCAGAACCGCCCCGCCCTTCCCGAACGGCGGCGGAACACAGCGGAAAAAATTCCGTTTTGCAAAAACAAAAGTAGAAAAATTCTACAAGGTAAAAAAAGATTTTCCCGACGCGGAGAGTCTTTTTTTTGTTTCTCGGAATTGCTTTTTTGGGTTGATTATTGTGCCTACCCTGCCCGCCGCTGCGCGCAGGGAAATCGGCACGGGAATGCGGAAGTATTTATAAATGGCGTAAATTATCAGTTGAAGAAGCATTTTGCCTCCGCGCGGGAAATGCCGAGCATATTGACGTAGCGGGAACGCAAAAGAGACAAGTCGCGGTGTCCCATATTCAGTTGCAGGCGCGGCAAGTCGGCGTAATGCTTGGCGTGGAAGCTTGCGTATGTGTGGCGAAGGACGTCCTGAACCCAACGGCCGCGAAAGCCCGAGTTGTCGCGGATTTTACGCCAGCGGCGTTGCCAGTCTGTCGGGCAGATTTTTCCCTCCTTAAATTCGCTTGAATGCGCTATTAAAAGTCTGTTGAGAACGGGCGGGATTTCCACTTGGCGGACACCTCCCGTCTTGGAACATTGCGAGCGAACGGTGATTGTTTTTTCTTCGGTATCGATGTCGCGCCAAGTAAGGCGGCGAACTTCGCGCGGTCGGATTCCCGTATAGACCAAAAGCGCGGCGGCTACTGCGCAATTCGGGCTTTCGCGTTGCGCAGTTTTGATTAGCCGCTTCGTTTCGGAAAGTTTCAGCGGCAGGATTTCCTTTTCGATTACTTTCTTGCGTTCGATTCGCTTTATCGGGTTTTTGTCGCACCACTCGCGGCGGAGGGCGAATTCAAACAGACCGTGCAACATAGTCCGCGCCTTGTTAAATTGATGGTTGGTATGAAACGCCGCGTTCAGCCATTCTTCGCATTCTGACACACTAAGCTCCGAAAAGTTGCGTTTGCCGAATTCGGGGCTTGTGCGCAAAAGTCGATTGCCGATACAGCGAATGTCGCGTATGGAATCGGGGCGCAAATGTTGTTTACTTTCGAGGTAGATTTTGAAGCCGTCTTCGAACGATTTTTCGGTGTTGCGAATGTTGCGCAAGCCAACTTCGATTACCTTCAAAATAAATTGCGCGTCGGTCAATTTACTGTCTTTGGGCTTGGCGTCCAGAATATTCCGAACAAACCTTGCCGAATCTAAAACCGAAACCTTAGCCTTCCCCAAAACTTCCTGAGCCGAATTTAATATAGTGTCCATCGTATTACAAATACGAATGTCAAACTAAATTTTCTCAACTGCCCATTCCAAAATGCTCGGCGGGGTATCAGGCAGAATAAATTTTTTGTAATCAGTCAGATGCTAAACCCCGCGCGGTTTCTATATCGTATTGAATTTTAAGTAGTTGAATAACACTCCGTGGGTATCGTATTTGTAATACTATAGTCGCGTACTTTCTAAATATAAAATAGGTATGTCTATGAAAATTAAAATAGTATTGATGGCTTTATTGCTTGGTTCAACTTCCGCTTTCGGTTTGAATTATCTTACCGACGGCGAAGTAATTAGCTCCGACATTTCGGATTCGTGGGTGAAGATTGGGGTAAATCCTCAGACTGCAACCCCCCCGTATCCGACTGTTAATGTCTATGTTGATAGAGGCGTATCGATTACAGCGAGTTCGTATTTGATGATTTACGAAAACAACTCGATTACCTTCCGCGGCGGAAACACCGTTAACGGCGGTACTGTTTCCGTAAGGAAAAACTCCGCGCTTTATGCCGAAGACACAATCTTCAACATTAATCAAATTACTTTCATGGGCGATGGAAGCAATTCGGTTCTCAAAAACTGCACATTTAATGTGAAGAAGTTCACGATTAGCGCTGAGGACAGCGGCAGTCTTGTGCTCGACAACACAAAAATCACGGCGGGCGCTTGGGCAGGACATTCGGGTACTGTAAAACCCTACGACGGACTTTTCAATATCACCCTCAAAAACGGGTCGACGCTTGATATTACCGACGCGCCGAGCTACGGTTTCAACGGCGGGGCGAATTTCCACCTTGAAGGCGGGTCGTCGCTGACGGCAAATTCGAGCATTGCATCGGGCAGCGACATATTCGTAGGCAGCGGTTGCTCGTTCAATATTGACGGCAAGCTTGAAACTACAAAAACAATCACCGTTGCTTCCGACGCGACAATCGGCGCAAGCTCAATTTCTTTCGAAAAGCTCCAAATATCTTTCTCGAAAGACTTTTCTTCGGGCAGCGACGAAAACCTCAATCTTGCCGATATCTTCGGCGAAAACGCGGGCGTTGTTGCCGCCGCGCTTGAAAGCGGCAAAGAGTTTACGGTTATTGACGCAAACGGCAACGAATACGAGGCGGAATTCGACGAAACAGGCGGAAGCGTAATCCACATCGGCGGGCAAATTCCCGAACCCTCCACATACGCTGCGATTTTCGGCGCGCTGGCGTTGGCGGTGGTCGCGTATCGCAGAAGGAGGTAATTTTTCGAATAAAAAGTTTGTCGGAGTCCGCATGTCGGACTTCGGCATTTTTTTAGTTTTTTCGGACATTTTTCGCAATCAATTTATATCAAGGAGTATGTTATGAAGTCGATGTTCCCATCGCTCGAAATTCTGTTTTATCCCGAAGTCTACATTCCGCTTTTATTCCTTTTTGTGAATGTGGTGTTGGCGCGGGCGTTCATACGCGTCAACCGCAGCTGCGATTTCCTTGAAAGCTACATCAAAAGCGGCGGCGACAAGACCGACATTCGCGCCTATGAGCGGTTTGTGCGCGAGCGCAAACTGCGCGGAAATATCCTGATTGCATGCGTTGCGATTCCGATTTTCGTGGGGTATTTTATTTTCGCGGTTTCCGTTTTTACAGGAAACAAGTAATGCGAGAGTGCGCTTGTGCGGCGTCGTTTTTCGGCGCGGAAGTGCGGTATTTTCGGCGCAAAAAAGCGTTCCGACGGGTGAATCGGAACGCTTTTGGTTTTGTGGCATGAGGGGTTTTCTTCGGGCGGAATTATTGTTTTTCGGATTTATAGAGTGTGTAGGAAAGTGGCGCGATGGTTTTCGATTTATATGAGAACGGCGTGGCGGAATAATTGCAGACGGTTTCGTCGCCGTTGGAATAGCGGGTTAGGTATACGTCGGGGGCGAGTTCGCGGTGTTCTTCCATAAATTCGTATTGCAGGTATTTGAGTTCTTCGTAGATATCGTATGCCTTTTTTAGCGGCGCGATGTCTTTGTAGAGCGTGTAATAGAAAACGGGGCGTCCGCCAAACTCGACGACTTTGAGCATTTGCCGCTCGGGAGTTTTTAGCCAAGAGTAGAATTTTTTGTCGTCCGAAAGGCGGTCGTTGCGCATTATGGTAGGGTCGATTGTCGCGTAATACGGGTTGCTAACGATGATTCCGTGATAGACAATCTGCCAGAACGGCACGTATTTATCGACCATTTCCTCGCGTTCGGCGGAGCGCGGGTAGAACGATGTGTAGAGGACGAAATCGAGGTTCGGCGCGAGCCAATCGAACGAGCCTTCGCTGCCGAAGCTACCGAAAACTTCGCGCGAATATCTTGCGATTTCGTTCATACACGCCGCGCTCTCTTTCGAATTTAGCGGGTGTGTTTTCGAAAAACAACGATACGGCATTATGCACGAAAGCACGTCGATGTGGTGTGTGCCCTTGAAGCCCAAGTTACGGAATGCCTGCCAATCGCGTTTGATGAAGTGGTCGAGGTATACGCGGGGACAAAGGCGGTAGACGCGTCCGCCAGCGGAGATTTGTTGTTTGAGAAGGCTGCCGTTCTGTTGCACGCAGACGAAGTCGGGATTCCATTCCTTCGAGATTTGATAGATGCAGGAGGTTGCGAAGTGAACGGTCATTTGATAGCCGAGAGATTTTCCGAATGCGACTGCCTCTTTATATTTTTGCTCGCCGCCGAACTCCTCCGGAATGGGGAGAACGTCGGGGAAACGCCCGTCAAATCCTCCCGCTGTGCCGCCTACGGAACAGACTTCCGCCCTGTCTATTCCAGCGAGTTTCATTTTGCGCATGATTTCGGCAAAGCGGTCGAAAGTGATGTCGACTTTTATCGGGGGCTCGTTTTCTGGGGTCTGGACTTCGACCATTTTATCGCGCTGGGTGTTCAGGGCTTTGTAGCCGTGTTTTACGCGCACGAAAATCGACTCTGCGGTATATTTCAGCGTAGGACTCGATTTTACGCGCTCGCGCAGCGGCTTTACCGCGCCGCGTTCGAGCTGGTAGTTGCGGTAGACTTTCGCCATTTCGGGATATCCAGCGTTTTCGGACAGAAAGTAATAATCTATGACAATGTCTTCGTATGCGCCGCCAGCCTCTTTTGGATAGAAGCGGTGGAACATTTGGTATTTGCCGTTTTTTGCGTAGACTGCGGGCGAGCTTTCGAGCGCGAATCCTTTGACTATCGCCACAAACGTTGCGCGTTCGGTTTTCATTCCCATAATGGGCATTACGCTATACGGGAACGGCCACAGAACGGTCTTTCCGTTGCGAACTACGGTGTGTGTGCGCCCGTCTATGCGCCCGTTGTCGGTGTTGAAATGTCCGAGTCTCCCGTCGGGAAAGACATAAAAGCCGCGCTCGCCCTTTTCGGCGCGGGCGAAGTCGGCGGCTATCTCTAAAAACGATATGTCACTTCCGATTTTGTCCGATGGGATGCACACGCGCAACGCGCCGTCGGGAAGCTTTTGCATTTCGACTTCGTAGGTGGCCGAAGGTGCGGAATTCGAGTCGTCGAACAGACGAGGATGTCCGTTGTATTCGGTTATTGTAGCCTTTTGTCCCCCGAAAACCGGCGCGGATAAAAACGAAAGAAGCAGTAAAACAGTGTTTTTCATATATGCGATTTTACGGAGGCAACGCATTTTTGTGAATAAAAATTTTTTGACATAAAATAAAAAATAGACATAAATTGCCATATGAAAAACGTTCTCAAAAATAACGGAGAATGGCGGATGTCCGACCCCACCCGGCTGCAAATCTGGAAATCGGGCAGTCGACAACGATATCTTACCCCGCCGATGAAACTTCCGATATCCGAGCTAATCGAACGCGGAGACATTCAAGTTCCGAGGCTGAAAAAGAATCCGTTTTCCGACTACGGCATAATCGCGTCGGCATTTTCATGCCATAAAAGGGGATTCTATGTGGAACGCGCAAAAACGGCCTACTACATTTTGGCGTTTATACTGTCGGGCTCTTATTCGCTAAAATGCAACGGCACGGTGTTCCGTGTAAAAAAGGGAATGTTCTACTCTGCTCCGCCCGCGGTTTCGCTTACGAGTTCTTCGCCTAAAAGCGACGTAACGGCGTTGTGGTTTCATATAAAAAAGACGCCTTACTGGCGGCAAAAACTTGGTTGCGGATTTTTCAGCGCAAAATCGGAACGTCTCGGAACGCTTGCAATGCTTTGCGAAATTTTGGCCGAAGCCGTCTATGGCAGCGGTGTCTCAAAAGGGTATTTGAGAAACACGGCTATGCTTATTTTCGAAAATATCGACGCGGAACTTGCGCGTTTTTCTGGCGGTGAAATGTTGCCGAGAAAGCTGGAAAATGCCGCAGAGTGGGCGCTTAAAAACGGTGGAACTGCCGCGCAGACGGCAAAACGCGTCGGGATATCGGTTGCTGAATTGGACTCGCGTTTTCAGCGCGTTTTCGGCATGACTTTTTCGAAATATATTTTGTCGAAAAAAATGGAATTTGCCCGCAGCGAGCTTATGCACAATACCGAAATCGGAAAGCTTGCGCGCAAGTGCGGGTTCGCCGACAGATTCTCGTTTTCAAAATCCTACACACGTTATTGGGGCGAGACACCGCGGGGGAAAATCGGCTCCGATGAGACTTGATTCCGAGATGGCATTTCGCGCCAGTGCCCGTTGTATATATGCTTGTCGTCCTGCGAGTTTTGGGACGACTTTTTGGTGTTGACCCAAATTTCACACTGCGGAACGATGTGGGGCAAAAAAAGCCACGATTTCGGGCGCGGGGAAGCGCGGGACACGGAGTGAAAACACGAACCGTGTTAAATCGCTCATCGTCAAAGATAGTGGGATGAGGGTAGAAGAAGAAAAAAGGGAGGCAAAGAGGACGAAAGTCCTACAATGCCTCTGATGCTGTTTAGGTTTTATAGAGTAATACGAAGTTGGCGGAAAGGTAGAGACTTTTTTGCGAGGTTGGAATACAAACAAGACGGTATACCGTCTTGTCGCGGCTGCGGGCACAGCGGTGTTTTACGACCACTATCACAGGAAGGCGAAAGTAGCGTCGATAGACGGGCGTCTATACAATGTAATAATAAAAGCGCATCGATACCGGTGTCCGAAATGCGGGAGTATTTATCGAGAGCCGATACGAGGTTTGAAAGAGAATAAGCGAATATCAGAGAACGCCAAAGACGAAATCATCGACAAATACCTCGACGGAGCGACGAACAAGAAGATATCGAAAAGATTGGGGATATCGCAAAGCACAGTGGAGCGAGTAATCCACGAACGGTTTGAAATAAAGGTCAAAGAGCAGCTAAGCCACGAATACGCTCCTGTCGGAAGTCAAACTCTGGACAAGCTTCTTGTTCTCAACGTCTATAAAAAGAGTCATACAAGAAGCGGAGTTGTCAAATTATTAGTTGAAAAAGCTTTTTGCTTCCGCGCGTGAAATGCCGCGCATATTGATGTAGCGGGAGCGGAGAAGCATTCGTGTTTCGTTAAAAATTCATTTAATACCCCAACAAAACACAAGTCAAGCAAAAAAACCAACAAAGCGGCGCGAACCGCAAATTTTTCTTTACATATCGAGACTCGTTCAATAGAATTCTCCCATAATAATATATATATGAGAAAATTGATTACCGCCGTCGCGGCACTTTCCACCGCATTTTATTCGACTACCGCCTTTGCCGACTGGAAGCCGGCTGGCGACAAAATCAAAACCGCGTGGGCGGAGAAAGTAAGTCCGCAAAACGCCCTGCCTGAATATCCGCGCCCGATAATGGAGCGCGCGCAGTGGCTGAATCTAAACGGACTCTGGGATTACGCCATTACCGCCAAGGACGCCCCGCGCCCCGACAAATTCGACGGGCAAATACTCGTTCCGTTCGCGGTGGAATCGTCGCTTTCGGGCGTCGGGAAAATATTGGGCGAAAACAAAAGCCTTTGGTACGAACGTTCCATCGAAATTCCCGCAGACTGGAAAGGCAAAAACATTCTGCTGAATTTCGGCGCGGTTGACTGGAAGGCGGAAGTGTTCGTCAACGGCGCGAAAATCGGCGAGCACACGGGCGGATACACTCCCTTTAGCTTTGACATCACAAAAAGCCTCAAAGACGGCAAAAATACGCTCGCAGTCCGCGTTTGGGATTCCACGGGCGGAACCCTCCCGCACGGCAAACAGTCGCCCAATCCTGCTGGGATTTTCTACACTTCCGTATCGGGTATCTGGCAGACCGTGTGGCTCGAGCCCGTTTCCGCGACGCACATTTCCAAGCTGAAAATCACCCCCGACCTCGATTCCTCGAGCTTCGCGATAACCGTAAGCAGCGCAGACGAAAAAGCCGTCGCAAATATAAAAATTCTCGACAAAAGCAAAGTCGTCGCCGAAGCGGCAGCTCCCGCGAACAAAGTCGCAAACATTCCCGTCATAAACCCGAAGCTTTGGTCGCCCAACTCGCCCTTCCTCTACGACCTCGAAATCTCCCTCTCGAAAGACGGTCAGAAAGTTGACGAAGTCAAAAGCTACGCGGGCATGCGTAAATTCTCCATCAAGAAACTAAGCAAATGGACGAACCGCGAGTTCCAGCTCAACAACCGCAAGTTCTTTTCGTTCGGACTGCTCGACCAAGGCTACTGGCCCGACGGGCTCTATACCGCGCCCACCGACGAAGCGCTGCGCTTCGACATTCAAAAAACAAAGGATTTCGGGTTTAATTCAATCCGTAAGCACATCAAAGTCGAACCCGCCCGCTGGTATACATACTGCGACAGAATGGGGATTGTCGTCTGGCAGGATATGCCCGCGCATTTTGCGGGAGAATACAAACAATGGCAGCCGCGTTCCTACTTCAAAGGCGAGACGCAAAACCCGAACGAATGGGCGGTTCAAAATTATAAAAAGGAATGGAAGGAAATTATCGAGTCGCTTGAATCGTACCCGTGCATTGCAATGTGGGTGCCTTTCAACGAAAATTGGGGACAGTTCGATACGGTCGAAATCGCAAAATGGACAAAGCAACTCGATCCGACCAGACTCGTCAATGCGGCGAGCGGCGGCAACTTCTTCGACTGCGGCGACGTGTTCGATACCCACGACTACGGACGCCCGACAATGGCTCTCTTCGACGGGAACAAGCTCAACGTAATCGGAGAATACGGCGGCATAAACTGCCGGATAAAGGGACACGAGTGGGACGGCGGCAACAACTGGGGCTACGGGAAATCGTGCACGCCTGAAAAGGCGACCGAAGCGTTTATCGACCTTGCAAACCGCTTCATAAAAATGGCGGAATTCGGCTGTCAGGGCGCAATTTATACGCAAACTACGGACGTCGAGCTCGAAACAAACGGGGTTATGACCTACGACAGAAAGGTGATAAAACTCGACGAAAAGAAAGTCCGCGAGGCAAACCTCAAACTGTCCAACGTCTTCGACAAATAATCGAAAACGCGCACAAAATAAAAAACGGAAAAAGCGGGAGCAAATCCCGCTTTTTTTGCGCCCCAATTTTCGCCGAGCTGGACAATTTAAATCGTCCCGTTATCCACAAAAACGTTCTGCCCCGTAATCGACCGCGCTTCGTCCGAAAGCAAAAACGCGACGGTTTCGGCGACAGACGCGACATCGACGACGGTAAGTTTGTCATAGAATCGTGCTGTTGCAATCTTGAAGATGTTATGACGCGCCTTGTAAATACGAATGTCCCCAACGCCGACTCTATCCCAGATTACATAAAATATATCAATACCCAAATCGCAGCCTTAACTACGGCAAAAAAAAGAACTCGAAAAACTTATTTCGGTAAAATCTCGAAATACGCCTTAGCGGTTTGCTTGTCAACTAATGCCGCCCAGTAGTGGTCGCGAAGCATTTGTTCGGAATTTCGGGTAATCATCGAAGTTCTGCGCGGGTCGAGATATAAACTCAAATGATATGTCGCAAAACTGTGTCGGGTGAAATTCTCTGGAAGATTCCACTGCTTCCCCAGCTTTGTTCTTAACCTGCCCGGTGTTTGTAAAATGGGTTTGTCTTTGTATTTTTCGAGCCAAGCCCAGAGATTCTCGGGCAAGTCTTCAAGTGTCCACGATTTCTTGATTTTGCCGATTTTTGCGGGAAAGATGATTTTCTTTTCGTCGTAGCGAAAATATTCGTCTTTCAAGCGCGGAGCTTCGGCAATGCGAATTCCCGCAAACATCGTGAGAGCGTAAAATCTGACATATTGCGGATATTCGGATTCCATAAACGCCAAAAACTCCTTAGCCGTATCGACCGAAACAAAACCTATCTCGCGCACTGTTTCCTCGCCGACAAGCAGTTCATCTCCGTGAATAAACCTAATCGGATTCGAGGCAATAGCTCCGCGCGATATGCAAAACTCCAAAAGCTCCGAAATCGTGCCGCGCCAGTTGGCAATCGTTTTGTTTGACCCCTTGCTTTTTAAATACGAAAGCAGCTTTTGCGGCGATAAATCGGCAAACGTGGAGAAGCTTTTCTTAAAATCGGCGAGCCGACCTCTAATGTGCTTGAACTCGTCATACGAAAGTTTGCCTGTCTCATACTTGTTTTTTTTGATTTCAAAAAACTTGTTCGCAAGCTCAATGAGGTTTTGTTCCGAAAAATACTTCCACGCTTTCTGGACCGATTGTAAAAGCGTTTTGCCCTGCGGCAACGCGGCGATTGCGTCCTTGATATCCTTAATTTGTTCGCCAGAAAGAGCCGCAAAATAAGACAAGTCGAGTTTTCGAGCCGACTTCCAATTCGCAAGATAATCAGACGCTTCTTTTTTGGATTCAAAAAACTTTCGCTTTCGAACGCCCGCAACCGAAATGTCAACAACCCAAGGCGAAACTTCACGGTCTTTGAGCCTAAAAATATTCCTTATTCTGTTGGGGTTCTTCTTTTGTCCTTTGAGCATAAAAATACAGTGGCATTCCTGTGGCATTTTTTCAAGCACAAAAACGCATATTCAACGCACAAGATACACACCCATTACGCACGGGTCGAACGCCCGCGAACGCCGATGAATACTAACAAAAAAGCCCGCAAACTCAGTAGGAATGCGGGCTTCACGCTGGCGGAGAGAACATTCGTCATAACACGCGTAGGTGTGATGAGTTGTGAGAATTGGTAGATGGGCTGATATGGGGTTGGCGTAAAAGCGTCTATCTTGCGAAAAATTTTGGGTTAAAAATCGTGGTTGGTGCGATTTAACGCTTGGTGTTAAAATTCTCGGTCGGTTGTGGTAGATTGGGTAAATTTGGTGGAAGCAATCCGTTCTGTTGTCTGCTTGGGGGAACGAGGATATTTGTTCTGTTTTAATTCGGACAAGGGGGCGAAGATACTTTGACAGGGGACGCTCTACACTAAACCTCTATTGGGTTGGTAGTATTTTTAGTATCCACAGGTTAACTCTAACTACCCCCTCCCTTTTTTTCTCTCTCCATCTCTGGATAAAATCTCGTTCAACGTAAAATTCAATTTTCATCAAATGGTTGCGGGGGGGGTAGTTGTTGAATGGGAAGGGATATTTACATAATATTGTGCGCCGCAATATATTGTAAATTTTGATCCGCAAAAACGTCTCCATATGGTCAACGATATTTTTGCAATGGAAGATTTTTGCATGGGGCTTCCTAGGCTTTTATGCATGAAAGAATCTTCATACATAAAGTCGGTCTTTCTTGCGGCAATAAATCGCAGGCAAAGAAAAATATGTTCGCAAATTTTGGCGTGTGAGCCCGTAAAGCTTGTCGGCTCTCGCATAACCCGCTACGCGGTTCGCAGGCGTGTGAAGGGAGATCGCGATGGAAAATAGAAAAGTCCGTGCGGTCGGATACGCCAGAGTGAGCACGAAAAACCAGCTAATCGGCAGGGCATTTAACAGCATTGACGCGCAAAAGGCGATTATCGTCTACTATGCCCAAACCCATTCCGAAATCGAGCTTGTGCAAATATTCAGCGACCCTGGGCGGTCGGGTAAAAACATGAAACGACCAGGAATGCAGGCTATGATTGAACGCATCAAACAGGGCGATATTGATTGCGTTCTGGCATACAAGCTTGACCGCGTCAGCCGCGACGGCTTGGACTACCTAACACTTGAAAGCGAACTCAGGGGGTTGAACGTCTCTATTATATATACGAACGATGCCAATCCCGACGACACCCCGATAGGGCACATTCAACGCCATATGATGGTAGGCTTTGCCCAATTTGAGCGGGAACAGAACGCCCAACGCGTGTGCGATAAGCATATGGAACTTTTGAAACAAGGGTATCACGCGGGCGGTTATCCTCCGCTGGGGTATAACTGCGGAGAGAAAAAGTGCACGCTTGTAATCGATCCACCAGCGGCGGCTCACGTCCGCGAAATGTTCGCCATGTGTGTGGACGGGAAGACTCCTGCCGAAATCGCCTCTATTATGCTTAAAAAATACGGAACAGTTCCCGAACACAAAACGCGAAACGGCAGAATCTACGGCGGAAACAAATATTGCGAAAACTTCGTACGTAGGGTTTTGACAAACCCCGTCTACGCGGGCTACGTCAGCCGAAAGAAAACCAAACTTTTCGAGGGGCTCCACGAAGCAATCATAAGCCGAGAGGATTGGGAGACCGCCTGCAAAGTGTTGGCTCCGAAACCGCAAAAGCCGCGCCCGCAAATTATGGCGTGCAATTCGCACATTTTGAAAGGCAAGCTGTTTTGCGGATGCGGGGCGGCGATGACTTGCGGCGCGTCGGGCAAGCGGCACAAAGACGGCAGCCTTTACCATTACTACATTTGCTCCGCAAAAAATCGGGAGCGAACCGCCCGAATGTGCAAAACGGGCATTGCCAAAAGCGTTTTGGAGTCGGTCGTGTTTTCGGCAATCGGCTACGCGGTAACGAGGGGAATTTCGTTGAAGGAGATTCGCGAAAGTTCGCAAAAATACGAGATCGAACTACTCAAAGAGCAGAAAGAACTTGCCAATTTAAAGCGCGACAAAGAACGAAAATTGCGCGAAAAGGTAAAGCTTTTCGGGGAAGTCGCAGGTAACGAAGTTCTCCGCAAAGCGATGGAAGACGAGCTGCAAAAGCTTTCCGAAGAGGTTGAAAAACTTGCCGCACGACTTTCCGGAATTGACAAGGAGACGGAGCTATTCAACCACGATACCGACTTGGGCGATCTTCAAACAAAGGCGGCACTTGCCGATATGGATTCCGTCCAAAACGAATTGACCACAGAAGAGAAGAAGGCGTTGGCGCGCGATGCCATTGAAAAGCTGACTTTAACCGCGAAGTCGCAAAGCAAATACAAACGCAGGTTTTTACTAAAAATCGTTCCGACGCGGGAATACCTGCCTCAACTTGGCATTCTTGACATTGAATTTGAGGTGGACACCGCAAAAGGCCGCAGCGACTGGAAGATTGTCGCCCCGTTTGAAATCGCTTCCGAAAACTACGAGCAAAATCACAAGCCGCGCGAATATAAGCCGCAAAAACGGCATTGGTTACATACTATTGTTGCTTGGCAAGCTAAGATTGAAAGCGGCGCAACAATGGCGGAAATTGCCGAACTTTCGGGTGTGAGTGTTCCGATGGTTTGCCGAAAATTAAAGCTCTTGGAACGCCTGAACGCCAAAGTGATTGAGAAAATCCTTTCAAGCAAGCTTGCTGAAATCAACGAGAGATTGTCGTTTAGGACCTTGGAAATGTTGTCAAAACTGCCCAAAAGCGGACAAGTGTTGCGGTTTGCTGAGTTAATTCAGAAGTAGACTTTCGGGCGGCGGGGTATTCCCTGCCGCTTTTTTTGAGTAAATTTTTACTCCGTAAGACATAGCTCTAGTATATGGTAGGAACATCTGATTCCTACCGCAATCTGCCGATTCTTTCCGCTATCAACCCACAAAAAACATTTTGCATTTCGACGGACAAAAAGCTCGTGGTTATAAAATCGTAAAGTTTGGATTCTGCTTTAATCATTCGCACGAATAGGTTGTCTATTGCTGAGTCCGTCAACCCGAATGTTCTGAACGCCTTGACAAAATCTACTTTCGTATATTGGTATGTCCCGCCTTTGCCGTTGAGTGTTAGTGCCAATTCTTCTGCATCGTTCGGCAAAGCAAGCTTTACGTTTAGCATATCGTAGGCGGGTGAAAGTCCCCATTTGCCGTCGCTTTTTATGAGTGAAAAGTTTTTCAAGTGCATGTCGGAATTGCCTATTATCCACGAAAATAAAACTTGTTCGGCGAGATTCGAGAGGTCAAACCCGACGTTGTCGGAATATTCGCGGACTGTTTTTGCAATGCGTTCGTAGGATGATTTGTATTTGTCTTCGCTCAGCCGCAAAGTAAGCTGCGCCATGTCCTCCATGGGGAATTTTTCGCCGTTCGCGCCGCGATCGATTCGCTTTGTTATATAGCAAAGCCCGCCGTCGGCAAAGCGCATCAGCGAGTGCGGCACCGTTGCAAGCCCCGCGATTTCCGCCAAGTGCATGCTCAAATCTTCGTTCTCGGGAAGATTGCAAAAGCGCGCCGCCTGCGGCTTCAAAATGTAGTTGCCGAATACGCCGACAATCGTGAGTTTCGGGTTGGCGCGAACGGCTTTGTCGAGATACATAGAAAGCTTCGGCTGAACCCCCGCGATTGTCGTTTGCGAACGCACAACCTGCTTGGCAAGCTCTTTCAAGTCTGTTTGCGAGTAGGGCAGTTGCGGGACAACCGATGTGCCGAAAAATTTTTTGGCGCAGACTGCGTGAAAGTCTACCTCGCCGTCTTTGAGCGGCTTGTAGCAATACAAACATCTTTTCATTTGCCGTCCTCCTCTCCGATGATGCTTACCGCGCCGATGCAGTCTTTACAACAGGCGAGCAATAGCCCCATTCTGTCGCGCGGGTCGAGCTTCCAAGTTTGCGTGGCAAAATCGAGCAGCCAGCCTTCGGGAATAAGCCCGTCGAAAAACGAAAAAAACGTTCTTTGTGCATACGGTTCGGGGCGGAGCGGTAATGTGAGACTGACAGGCTCAGCGGTGTCGGCGCGGAGGTATGTCTCGTCGTAGGCGAATTCGTAGCCCGATTCCGTTTCTCGCAGCGTTCCCGCGAAGGCGTCTTTGAAGAAAACTTTTGCGCTTCTCATTGCCTATCCTCCTTATCGAGCGGAACGGGCGCAAGCTTCGCGCCGAACATAAATAGAACCTGATTTACCTTCTTTATCCGAAGGTCTTGTTTACCCTGCTCAATGTCGCGAATGAAATGAATGCCCACGCCGCTTTTGTCGGCAAGAGACTGCTGGGTCATCTTCAATTCTTTGCGCCGCGCTTTTACAAAATCTTTCAGTTGCTCGCTCATTTTATACAATAATCGTATATATTTTGCAAAAATCAAGAATAATATACAAATAGCGTATAAAATCACCTCGCAGACTTTCTGCTATACGGAATGTGTATAACGGCCGCCTTGCAATTATTTCAAATAATACCCGCCTGTCTTGGGTGCACCGCGGAATTCTACTTGGTCGGCAAGCTTTTTCAAATCGCGGGCAAGAGTCCGCTTGGGAATCGAAAGCGCGGCGGAAAGCTCGCCGGCATTGTAACCTTCGTGCGCTTTTACGTAGCCGAACACTTCATTTACTCTGCCACTTACACCGCCATTTACTCTGCCAATCGGCTCACCTTGGTGGATTTTCAGCAATCATCGAAATCGCCTTGCTCGAAACTGTAAACGGGGGTTTTGTCATATTCTATCTAGCCTAAATATTTTGCCGACATAGTCAAGACTCGCGTCAAAAGAGGATTTCGAGGCAACTATTAGGTAATTCTAAATCGTGCTATTTAAAAACAACATTTTCTTCCCAGCATCTGCTAAGATCAGATAAATAGTGGGTTTGGGGCGGGGAATAACATTTTGATAAAAACGTTTTTTCAACATATGATTCTCTTTTTGCAGCCTTTTAACTGCTTCTCCACTTTACGCTTTCCTTCCTTTGTTAATTCGCCAACATACTTCTCCCAATTTGGATTCAATGGTGTAATAAGTTTGGGGCGGTTTACTTGCTCCGCAAATTTTTCAGGGATGCCGTATTTTATTCCTACCCAAAGTTTCGTTCCCGCAGGAAGGAAATGCGATTTATCCGTCGGTATGAAAGCATTTTGGTCGTCAAATTTATAAAGATCGATTTGTGTTGTTTCATCTAAATTTTTTTCCGAAATCGGGAGCAAATATCTATACTTCCCTGTATGGGTTATGGAATCGAAGATTTCGTTTGCAGACAGAACCTCCAATAACTTATCCTTGTTTCGTAATTTTTCTATGTATTTTATTATTTCTTCCTTTGTTGTATGCGGGATAAACTCGAACCCTCTATTTGCGTATTTAGACACGGAATCCTTGAATGCAATTTCCACGAAGTAGCGTTTTGTGTCGTCGCCACTTTTGGCAAGAAAAATTTGTCGTTCCCCGATACCCAATGCTGACAATTTTTTTGTCCATTCGGCTAAAACGACGTTTTGATAGTATTTCGATTGGCGTATATTCAAAGTGGTTCTACTCATATCACCCCATTCACTGACACCTTTTAACGCTTTTGACGCGTGCGTTGCACTATTAACTTTCGGGGTATGCGCAACAATGTACAAGACCGCCTTTTTATCCAAAATCTTGTGGATTTGCTGTATGAATTTTACAGTAGCAGTCGTACTTGTTTTGTTGATGGGAATGAAGTTCAGATTATCGACAATTATTGCTTTAAAACCGTCAGCTACACACCGCGACAATTCTTTTAAAAAATCCGAAGTCCAATCGATTGGAGTTGTTTCAAGCAAAAGATTGCGCGATATCCTTGTTAGCTGTGCTTTATCGTACCCTGCCAATTCTTGCGCACCATTTTCAATTTTAGTGAAATCGGCTTTGGTGGATTCCATTAAAACAAGGTATGTTTTCATCGGGTTGGACAATTTGACCCCTCCGAAAATGTTGCGTCCCGCAGCAAGATCAAAGGCTAGGTCAGAGGCAAACACACTTTTTCCGACATCAGTCTCTCCGACGATAAGAACAATCTCGCCAAAATCCACGCCTCCTTGTCCCAAGACAGAACTTTCTTTGTAGATAGTATTTAGCGATTTTCTCGGTGCGCGTAAGTTGATTGCTTTACCCGATCCCATGGAATGTCCTTGTTAAATTTTAACGTTTGAATGGAATATTTCAGTTCCTCTTAAAAATGTGTATTTTAATTTATAAAATCTCGTAAACATTGCAAGAAAAAGGTTTTTAAGTGATGGAAATAAAATTGTTTTAGAATAAAAATCACGGGTTTGGGTAAATTTTTACTCCATAAGACATAGCTCTATAAGCTATTTTTTATGAGTAAAGAATATTACACATTAA
>ERZ1026944.57-NODE-57-length-69714-cov-21.845935_pt1 | contig 69714 bp, 58 predicted proteins | sample MGYA00519569_ERZ1026944 | MGnify/ENA primary metagenome ERZ1026944 (study PRJEB26926, sample SAMN06164618) | human gut metagenome | biome: ENVO:00009003; feature: ENVO:2100002; material: ENVO:00002003 | host: Homo sapiens | place: USA | collected 2012 ... | reverse complement strand
TCGTGGGCTCGGAGATGTGTATAAGAGACAGATATTATATCATGCTGTAATATAGGTTTTTACTTATATTTATTTATTATAGGCATCTGCCTATATTTTGTGTATTATATGTTTTTGCCTATATTATCTCCTATTATATGTTTTTACCTATGCGGCACAAATTTTCTTTCGTGTTTTTCTTTTATAAGCAAATGCCTATATTTACATATTATAGGCATTTGCTTATATTTATCTAATATAAGTTTTTGCTTATATTTCATGTTATAGGTATTTACCTATATTTTTCGGAGTAAAAAAAAATCGCGCGAGTTTTTTTGCTCGCGCGAAATCATCACCCCTCCATACGACCATCAAAGAAATCGTCAAAAGTATCTTCTTCAGAAACTTTTTTATTTGTACTTTCTTGGGCGGAAGAGCGTGGGGCTCCGGCATTAGGTTCTCCGACTATGCCGCCAACAGCAGCTCCAACGGTACTTCCCCAGCCGCCACCAGAGTCTGCCTCCGGAGAGAAAGTTTCTCCCGTGTTGTTTTTGAGCCCGTTTTGAAACTTCCGATATATTTGTTCTCTTTTTAATCTTTCTTCTCGTTCTTTTTTGTCTCGTTTTTCCTGCTGAATATAATTGTATTCTTCAACGATAGCATCAAGCCTACCATTTATTTCCTTCGGAATCCAACTTACGATACCATCACCCGCAGGTTGCACCGACTTATTCGCAATCAAACGATAAGTAATCTCTGAGAAAAATTTATATGTCAAATCCGATCCAGAGTATATATTCTTCTCGGTTTCGGAATATTGGACGGTTTCGGTAGGGTAGTTCATATCCTTGAAGCCATAAGCAAGAGAGAATTTTTGCTTAGATTCTCCATGTCTCACCTCAGTTTTGATTTCTGTTCCGAACGCTTTCGAGTAGTATTCCGCATCTTCAACCGATATTCCCGGGAAAACAACGATGCTTCGGGCGTTTGTGTCTACTGTCTGAAGGAACTTAATTCCTTCGCTTCCTATGCCCGTTGCAATCCCTCCGCGGCTCTGCGTGGCAAGAATACATCCAACTCGGTAAGCACGTCCCTGTGTAAGAATATCACTCATTCCCGGATTCGCATACTTCTGGAACTCATCTACATAAAGGAACGACGGGAGTCTCGTCCACTCGTTTCCAGGGCGGCGAAAGATAGCTGATTGAAGAGTGAAAATAATAAAGTATCCCAAATATGAACCTAATTCTCTCAAACTTCCCTGTGCCGTGGTTATTGCAATAGATTTTCCCTTTGCCAATATTTCATCGAAATCAATATCACTTATACCATCCTCCGGGTTTAATATGCTTCTGAGATATCTATTTTGAGTGAGTTTTGCCACCTGCTGTCTTACATCAGAAGAATTTTCGTAATATTTGCTTCCGTCTGCGTAATATTCCTGATTAAACCACGCCGCAGTGTCTCGATTCTGCTTTTCTTCATCCTTCGTAAGAGTAGGGATCTTGAGCAGGTCATTCATAAGTCTCCTTCCGATACCATTCGTGTTGTGAAGGACATCGAACAGCCCAAACAAAGTAGCAGGCCGAGAACTTATCCCAGTATCCGGATTTCGGTACGCCTCTTCGATACGCTTAAGTACCATAACCGACTTTCGGATGAGGTTATCTGTTACATTCTTGAAATACGTTTTGGAATCCGGCGCCAGCATGGTAAACGTGGTGGTCAAGTTTTCAATCACTTCGTCTTCCCGGCCATGCAGCGGATTAAACTTCGGGCAATCAGGAGCGGTCGGGTCAAAATACAGCACGTCCTTGTTATACAGTTTCCCCATCGCATAGACTTTCTCCGCAAGATCGCCCTTTGGTTCAATCACAAGAACGCTGTGTCCCTTTCTTATATCCTGTTCAATCATTGGGTCAATAACCGCAGATGTTTTACCACATCCGGTAGGTCCGATAATAAGCATATGGGTATATCGGGCATCCGCATCCATTACAACATCTTCCCCGGTTTGCTTATTTTTACAGATAACGATGTCGTAATCGTCTTCCGGATCATCCATTGTTTTTTGCAGGACGAAGGATTTCATCGAAGCGATTTTCTCTTCTTTTTTCTTGTTGTCCGAAAATAGCAGATAAGCCCCTACGCCCGCAAATACAATTCCGAACATAATCCCTATTCCCTTTGGAATCTTTTTCCTTATGGCTTGCGATATACACTTGATTATGTAGTCTGGAATCGTGTAGATGTACAGCACCAGCGTAGTCCGGTAGATCACGAACATCCTCTTCAGGTTTTCCGCGACCTGTCGGAACAGAAAAAACAATCCCGTGATAATAAGCGGCGCCATTAAATATATCGCTCCGGGGACTTTTAGCGGGATAAAATATAGGGCAATTATGCTTATAATAAAGGCATATTGCATCATCCCGTAGGCGTTCCGGCAGCGAAATAATGTCTCTTGCATTTTCGTCAACCCTCCCTGTTTTTTATCTTATTTCCGTATTTTGTATTTTAATGATATTTCTTTTTCGTTTGTTTTTCAATCCTTTTTTGTAAAATTTTGTGATATACTTAAATAAAAAAATGGCTCTAAACGGAGATTTGATATAGATTTTTACCGGGATAATACGTCTTACTATTTCTGTAACCAAAATATGATACCCGGGAATGAGCGGGAAAATAGCAGAATAAGGAAGGTGTGTTATCGTGGAGATAATCATAAAAAACAAATTAAATAAAGGAGATATTGTTCCCGTTCTTGTGTTAGAGGACGGGAGAATTATTCTTAAGAGGGATTTAGAGTTCGATATAACCGAGCTGATCCCGGAAGCCGAGCGGGCATATATCCGCAGGGTAGGAAGAGGTTTTGCTGTTGTAAAAGACAGCGAGACTATGAATATCGGTTATTGCGTGAATTATCACACACATAGCCAATATTCCATCCTTGACGGCATGAGCCGTTTATCGGATATTGCCAAGAAAAGCTCCGGCATTACAGCCGTAACAGATCACGGCAATATGTTCGCTCTTTTGAAGTGGCAAAACGCCATGACAGAGGAGGGCAAGAAGCCGATATTTGGCTTTGAAGCATATGTCGAGGACATCTTGACAGGAGGGAAGAATGGTTCACATTTAATTCTCCTCGCCAAGAACGAACAGGGGCTTAAAAACCTGTTTGTTCTTACGTCAACGGCGTATGATAATTTCTATCGAAGACCACATGTTTCGATAGATAACCTTCGGAAGTATTCCGAGGGGGTTATTTGTACCTCGGCTTGTATCGGAGGAGAGCTTGCGAAGGCAAGTAGAAAACCGGAACAGGCAAGAAATATTATCCGGAAGTACAAGAAAATCTTTGGAGAAGATTATTATGTCGAAATACAAAGACATAATTTCTCCGGAGAAAGCGAGGTCAATAAAGTTTTAATTGACCTTGCGAGAGAAGAGGGGGTTAAGCTGGTGGCAGCCAATGACTCCCACTTCATAACCCCGGAGGATGAAGAGGTACATAAATCTCTTCTGGCAGTGTCCTACGGGAAACTCACCTCTGAGGTCGAAGGTTTTCCGGGTACAGGGTATCATTTTATGAGCGACATGGAAATGGTAAACCTGTTTTGGGATATTCCGGAAGCGATTTCAAACACGTTGGAGATTGCGGAAAAGTGTACTCTAAAGGTTCAGACCGGAATTTATCACATGCCGGAGTTTAAGATTCCAGAAGGTTTTTCTTCTGACAAGGAATACTTGTATTATCTGTTGGATAAGGGCTTTAAGGAAAGATTTTCGGGAACTTCTTCTGAAACCGCGTCAGAGTACCTCGACAAGTTCGCTTACGAAAAGGGTGTTATTTCCCAGATGGGCTTCGAGAGTTATTTCCTGATAGTCTGGGAATATGTTTCGTGGGCGAAAGAACATGGGATACTTGTTGGACCGGGACGAGGAAGCGGAGCAGGAAGTCTTTGCTTGTACTGTCTTAGGATAACCGAGGTTGATCCAATCAAGCATGGGCTTAAATTTGAGCGTTTCTTAAATCCGGATAGAATTTCCATGCCGGATATTGACATGGATTTTGAGGATTCTAAAAGAGCCGATGTGATAGAACATGTTAAGCAGCTTTACGGCGCAGATCATGTGTGTAACATTATCACATTCGGAACTATGCAGGCAAAAAACGCAATTAAGGATCTGTGCAGGGTAAAGGGGCTTCCGGTTTCTTATGCTTCAACAATAACCGGGAAATTATCGGACAAAGCAAAGAACCTTCAGGGTTCATTGTCTGGAGACGATAAGAGCCTCGAACTTCTTGAGCTTCTCGAAACCGATCCTGAGGCAAAGGAAATTGTTGCAGAGGCGCTTAAAATCGAGGGAAACCCCCGTCAAACAGGCAAGCACGCCTGCGGAATTGTGGTCGCCGATGCTCCGGTGCTTAACTATTTACCTACAGCGATGGTTAAGGACACGAAAAACAAGGACGCAAAGGTACTTGCGACTCAGGTAACGATGAGTGAAGTGGAAAAACTCGGGCTTCTAAAAATGGATTTCTTAGGGTTAAAAACCCTATCCGCAATCGGAAACGGACTTGCAATGGCAAGAAAGAGAGGAGCGGAATACAGCTCTTATTTAGACATCCCTCTTAATGATCCGTATGTTTATGAGGATATTGCAAGGGGCGAATCCTTCGGTGTGTTCCAGATAGAGTCCGGAGGAATGAGAAGCTTTATGAAGGACCTGTTTTCGGATGTCCGAGGAAAATTAAAAGCCCTTGAGCAGCAATATGGCGTGAAAGGGTGGAACTCAGGAAACAGCGAGTTTCAGGCAGCTCTTGAAACCTTCGGGGATGAACTTTTCGAACGTATTACCGCCGGAGTTTCCTTGTATCGTCCGGGGCCAATGGACTATATTCCGGATTATATTGCAGGGATGAAAAATCCGGATGCGATAACTTACGACGTTCCGGAGCTTGAAGAAATTCTCAAGCCGACTTACGGCGTTATCGTGTACCAAGAGCAGGTTATGGAAGTCGTTCGGAAGCTGGCAGGCTTTACCGCCGGGCAGTCGGATACTATCCGTAAAGCAATGGGTAAGAAGATACAGGAAATTCTGGATGAATACAAGCCGTATTTCATTTACGGCTCCGGAAATGCTGTTGATTCTCATTCCGGCAAGCCTCTCGACATCGCCGGGTGCGTACCACGCGGGATACCGGAAGAAACGGCTGTGGCAATTTGGGAGAAGATGGAGCGATTTGCGAAGTATGCCTTCAACAAATCCCACGGTTGCGCGTATTCCGTGATTACAATGGTGTGCGCATGGCTGAAATATTATTATCCGTGTGAATATATGACCGCTCTGGTTAATGCTTACATTGATGATGATAAAGCCAAAAGCTATATTTCGGATATCAAGAAGTTGAATATTGAACTCTTGCGGCCAGACATAAACAAGTCGGATATGTTATTTACAACCGATGGAAAAGCGATCCGGTATGGACTTCGGGCAATCAAGGGTATCCAGAAGACATCTGAAACGGTCGTAGCGGAAAGAAAAACACATGGAGAATATGTTTCCGTTTGTGATTTCATTTCCCGGACGTTTCCACTTGGAGTAGGGCAAAAGAACTTCGTGTCTTTAGTGTCTGCAGGGGCATTTGATTCTTTCGGGTTCTCCCGGAGGGCGCTCGATTACTCGGCTTCTACGCTATATGATCTTGCGAAAGGCAACAAAAAGCAGGCAGAGAAGAATCTTGCGGATCAGCTTTCGTTTTTCAATGAGATAGGCGTTGACGAGACTTCTATTTCTTATGATATCGAAAATTGCGAAGACTATCCGGAAAAAGAGCTTCTGTCGATGGAGCGGGACGTTATAGGTACTTATGTGTCAGCTCATCCCCTCGATTCGTATGATATATCCGCCGATTCCATAACAGATGTTATGGATGATAACGGCGAGATTACCGAAGGAAAATATTCCTTTGCGGGAATTATCACAAACCTTCGAGAGTTTTATACAAAAAAGGGAGATAAGATGGCAACATTTACTCTTGTCGACAGAGCTGGAGAAATCAAGGCAACCGTATTTCCGAAGGACTATGAAACATTCCAAGGGTTGTTGCTTGACGACGCCTTAGTTCTTATTAAGGGACAGGTTCGGGATGATAACGATTTCGGCCCACAGATTTTAGTTTCTTCTGTGGCAGACCTAGATAAAGTAGGGGAAGAGCAGGAAAAAGTAAATTCCGTATGGATTTACATTCCGACCTTTGGGGGAATGGAGGCGCAGGCGCTTCTTAATCTTTTGAATCAAAAACCGGGTGATACTCCGGTATTTGTCCGGTCAGACACTAGAGATTACCAATCCCCGGTGTCGGTAACAGCCGACAGTTCAACCTACATGCTGCTTTCGAGCAAGTACAAGGTTGAGTACCACTAAGAACAAGAACAATGTCTCAGGGAATAGGCAACATGCCTGTTCCCTTTTTATTTAAGGAGGATTTTTTATGATAGTTAATTTTATGATGGTTATGATAGCCACATTTATAATGATTTCGATTCCAAGACATATAATTGTCTCCGGGACAAAGAAAAACTCGCGTAACAGCGAGAGGGTGGTATCGAAGAACTATGTTCCCCGGTATTTCCCGGACGAAAGGGAAGAACCACTTTTAGCTGAGCCAGTCTCCGAACTGGTTGATGAGCCCTTTCCTTTTTCAGAAAAGGAAAAGGCTGAGATTCTTTCGGCACTCCCCGCGGACGACGCGGATGTGGAATACGTTTCGGATGAAGAGTATTCCGAATTATTAAATATTGTATCATCGCAGGAGGATCGAGAACAACACCTTCTCGATTCCTACGAGACAAAAAATAAGGCTGGGTAAACCCGGTCTTATTTTTTTTCCGTTTTTGCGTCTTACTAACTATGTAACCAAATAATAGGGGCGAGTAGTCCCGTTTGCCTCGGCGTACTCGGGGAGAAAAGGAGGAAAAAATATGACACTAGCAGAAAAAAGAGGGTTGCAAGCCCTCAAAAAAATTATCTCTGCCGAAGAGGCAGAAAAAGCAAAAAAGATTAGAAAAATGACTCTGGCAGAGGCTTCGCGTCTCTGTTGGGAATTAGGAAGAGAGAGTGATTCTCTCTTCCAAGAGTTCGACCGGGTCAACCCCCCAGAGGACTCGTTCGAGTCCGAGCGGTTCTTAGATCGCTTAGACTCTTTAAACCGCCTGATGCGGCGATGTAAAGAGAGGGTGGAATCCCTCTCGTAAATAAAAAATAAGCCTTGCGATGGATAATTTCCGTTGTAGGGCTTATTTTTTTGATTTTTTCTCGATTTTGAGCCGTATAGTCCCCCCTGTGTCGTTAGCCATGCTATACCCTAGCAATGTGTGAACTTTTGGGGAGAATAAACCTCAAGGAAACCCTCGTAAAATAAGGCTTTATAGGGTGTTTTAGTTCTGTGTAAATTAGGTGTGTAATGTGTGAGAATATGTGTGAACATCGTTGTGAAGTTATAAAATTGGGGAAAATCGGATGAATAGAGGATTAAGGAGAATAAAATCGAAGGGCTTGATGCCTTGACGGATGGTTGTGATATTTTGGGTTTGTGTGGTATAGAAAACCAAGGAAATACAATGTTTTCGCGAGATATTTATTTACTAGGGAGTTGTGAAGTTTTTGTTAGAAACAGGAGTTTTGTGTTTTTTCGGAAAATTTAATACCCAAAGGGTAAAAACCGCATAAAATCAAGGAGTTACAGGGGTTTTTGTGCGGAGGGAAATAAGAGGGAGAATAAGCGGCAGCTTAAAGCCTTAGCGATCTTTAACTTTGGGGCTGCCGCGCGAGGGGTTGTTGACTTAAAGTAGACTAAATGTTGACTAAAGTTTAGTACGCATCTTTTGGGTTTTTATTTTTCCCTGCTTATCCCCCGGTTATAGCCGTCTGAATCCGTACTGAAATTAAGTCAATATTGAAAATAACCCGCTTTTGAAACCCCTGGAGAGTTGCTTATCCTAATTAGATATTGCTAAACGCTTGACTAATTTCTTGACTAAAGTGGACTATTTCTTGACTAAATCAGTTTTTTTCTTGACTAAAGAATATTCGCCCCATTGATTCTCCTCTCTTTCCCATACTTGATTTTTCCCTTAGTTGACTTAATATGTACTGATATTAAGTCAACATTAAGATTATTTGCATATCAAGGTATTTCGTAATTGACTTATATTGTACTGAAAGTGTACTAAACCTTAGTACACACCCTGTTTCCCCACAATTTTATTCCTTTCGAGTATGTACTGAATATTGACTGAAATTATACTGAATATCAGTCGATTTTCTTCGGAAGAAGCGAGGTTTGTTTATCCTTCGGTGATTTATTGTGACTTACTTTCAGTACAATCTTAGTATGATTTTAGTACGCATTTGTTGATATCCCCTGTGGGAGTTTATTCCTATAAGACATATTTTGTACTGAAAGCGTACTGAGATAATACTGAGAATGTACTAGACTAATACTGAATTTATACTTATCTTTAGTACATTTACCCATCTTAGGTATATCCCTCCGGTATTTTCATACAGCTTGTTTCCCACAGACCACGTACACAAAAACGCTCAGGTCGCTAATTTTGTTCCCGTGGTCCGCAAGAAACAAGCCGTATAGACGCATTTTCCGGCAGAAACTTTGTAATCACAGATTATTTCGCTTCTTACTGGATTATTCTCCCGCAGCCACGCGGTTCAAATAATCCAGTATTTGCTCTGTAATCTGCAATAACAAAGTTTCTGCCTCTAGCAATATTCATCATTCCCAAGAGAATTTAACCGAACGGAACCGCCCGGGTAATTGTTTTTCCTTCGGAATCCAGCGAAGAGAGGGTATAAGAGGTTCAATCCCATTTGGTTAACAATCACTCGTCATGTGTATGTGCAGCAGCTTTGCCCTCACGGCATTATGCTTTCGTCCGCTTTGCCCCAGCCTTCCGCTCGGCAAATCTGCCTTCACTCCATGCCAGGGCGCCGCTCCCCCGCGCATAATCCGCAAGGACGAATCTGTTGTGCCTCAATCCCGAATGGGTATTTTCTCTATGGCGTGTTAATACACATTAGGGAAATTATTCGCCGGATACTCCTGCCGATATTTCCGGCTATTACTTTTCCGCGCTGATCCCTTTTTAGTATCAAAGTATTTTTTTCTTCCGGGCGTAGCAGAGGTGTTCTCAACCTTTGGTAATTTTTCTTTTTTTGGAAAGATCTGAGTTGCCGATTGGGACTAAGTTCCTCCTGATCGGCTTATGTCTTCATGGACTACGTCCTCACAATTTGCTCCACGCTCGCGGAGGTGTCTCAATTTTGCTCCCGTATTCCGCAAAGGCAAAGCCGTTTGTTAATATTCCCTCGGGATTTTCTCTCCTCGTATCAGGGGAAGCCTGTTTCTGCGGGATGTTTTTCTTCGAGGGGGTATATCTGCAATCCGCCGACAGCTTGTGTCTTCACAGATTATCATTTTCGCTCACTCAAAAATTAACGCCAGTCGCTACGCTTGTTGCCTTAATTTTTTCGCTCGCAAATGCGAATCTGCAAAGACAAAGCCGACGGCTCCTTTTGTTGCCTTGACGGGGTTCTGCCGGGTATTATTATCCCCCCTATTTTTCCCTCTGTCAAACCATAATATGGCTTGTAAACCCTTGATTTTACTTGATTTTATACGCATCTATTCATTGACATACACCGTTATTCGTGGTATAATAAATATATAGTTAAACAACGGGATAATATTAAATAGGAGGGTATCTATATGGATAAAAATTACAATGAAAATCGGGATAAAAACCCGGATCAGATTATTAAGAAGTTTGGCAAAGATGTTTTTATTGAGGTTATCCAGCCAAACGACCAGTTCGAGCGGGTAATAGTAAATCTTGTTTCTTTGTCTGGAGTTAAGCAGAAAGAGAAGATTAGCTGCTACGTGGATATGGATGAGTGGCTGACACTCTGTAACCGTATTGCGACAGGGCGGTTTGGAAAATATGTCGAAGACGCGAAGCGTGCATGTGTAAGTAATAACGGTTTTCCGCCGGAACTGTGGAAGAGACAGGGTGGTAAGGCTACTCCGGGTGGCGCATGGATGTTATCCATCTATCCTGCAACAAAGGGTAGCAACGCTGTTATGATTAAGGCACAAAGAGGCGCAGGAGAGGCGATGTCGAATGGGCTTATCAAGTTCATTTATAACCGGAACAATCCACAGGTTATGATCGGGTTGACACACGAAATGCTTGAAGATATTGCCAATATGTCCTTAATGCGTATCAATGCCTATATTGTATCAAGACAGATGCGTGGCTGTTACGACCGAAAGTACATTCCGTCAAGCCAGACAAACGCACAGCCGGAGTATGGCGAGAATGTCATTCAGTATCCATCCGGGCAGACATGCCAGCCGGAATACGGCTCTTCTGCAGGCGGTTATAATAATGCAGGCAATAACGGATATAACAATGGCAGTTACAATAATGGCAATAACAATGGTTATAATAATAGCGGTAGCAACTACAATAACGGCAATTATCAGCAGGTACAGCAGATGCCACAGGGAAGAGAGGATTATTCCAATCATTCTTCCTTCGGTTCCTACTTCGATGTGGTCTAAGCCGGAAAAAAAAGAACCTTCGGGTTCTTTTTTTGTGTTTCTTCTTGTGGAAATAGCGGGTTTGCCTGTCACCCCTTGCCTGTCCCATATTTCGGACTTGCTTTTATCGTTATCCCTCATTTCGGAATAATCTTATTTTCCCTGATTTCTGGATCGGCTCTCACCGGGCTCGTCCTCAAGTTTCTGCGTTCAGAGTTCCCGAAGGTTGTTTCAAGCGAATTGCGAAAAATCGCAATTTCTTTTCTCTTTGGAAATTTTTCCCCTTCTTTTAGGATCGCCTCCTGTAACTCCAATCCGCCCTGCGGTTCTAAAAAAACAGAAGAGAAGTTCCAAGTTCCCGAAGGTCGTTTTAAGAAAATTGCGAAAAATCGCAATTATTCCTTTGGGATGTTTAGTTGGAGAGAGGAGTTTTTGCGGGTTCGCCATAACAAGATTTTTCTGAGGGGAATAGAAGGGGAGAAGCGAGTTTGCAAACTCTCGTTATTTCTTCTTTCGGATGAATTTTGTTTTCCTGTGTTTTAGGATCGCCTTCCAGGAACCTCGCGTCCCTTTCTGAATGGTTTTCCTAAGAGTTTTTTTGCTTAATGGCTGTTATCCCTCGTTTCGGACGAGTTTTGTTTGTTTTGCTCAGGTTTTTCTCGTTTTTTTTTCGAAGAGCCTATCGCAGATTTTCTGCCGAACAGAGATTTCTAAAAAATAGTCCTCAAAGCTCGTTAATATGGTCAAAACCCCTTTATTCCTCATTTCGGAACAATCTTGGTTCGCCGATTTTCCAGTATCTTTTAGGGAGGTCCTGACACAATACATTTCTCAAGTATTTTAGCACCTCCATTTCGAGAACCCTCTGAAATATCCGCCGTTATCCTTTATTCCGGAACAATCTTGAATCAGATGTTTCCCTGCTGCGGTGTACCTGCAGTCTGGTTCTTGCAGGTTTTGTTCCTCCGAACGAAGAATTTATTCGTAAAAACCAAAATAATATTTTTTATTATTTTATAATATTCTATTGACTATTATATTAGTCTAGCGTAAAATAAGACAAAAAAACGGAAGGATGAAATTATGAAAAAAACAATAAAGACAAACAAATTAACTTTCGATTTAACGGATAAAAATAAAGTTATGCTTGAAAAACTCAGAATCGGTACACACATTCCGTTTGGTCGGCTTGTCAATATACTGATTGATTCCGTATGCTATATGCCGGATCGCCTCCGTGATGTCTTACAAGAGGTGTTAGAACAAGAAGGTGTTCTTGTTAAGGAAGAGATAGACTCTCTTAAAGTAAATGGCAATGATTTTTTCTGCCGCGAGTTAAAGCTAGAGCAACAAGTTATCTGTAATCTCCTTATGTTTGTTAACAACGAACAATTTAATTATATTGAAAAAACACAAAAGGAAATGAAAAATATTCCTCTCGCCGATGGCTACCTTGTGATTCCTGCCGATTGGGTTATGGTCAATGAAGAACAGGCTCGAAATAGCCATTATGCCGCCGTTCTTGAATGTGCGGGGAGTATTGAAAGTAAAATTCCTCACTTTATTTATTTTTATGAAGGGGCGAACGCTTGCGATTTTTCGTCCTCGCAGGAAAAGGATTTTTACGATAAATGCATAGAAAAATGTCCCGAGTTCAAAGCCGTGTTGGATGAATCTAACTCTAACCATCTGGTTCAGAATCCCGATGGTACGGTACAATACCCAAGCATTAAGGACTTCTCGAAGAAGGCAAAGGTCGGAATCTTCTTCATCGGTGACGCTGGCGATCACCCGTCGGGAGAACCTCCTTGCGGAGCGGTAATCGTCCGATCGAACATCAGAGAAATATAACTCCGAAAGGCTGCATTAAGCAGCCTTTTTTTATTATTCCTCATTTCCCGTGTATTTTGGTTTTTCTCCGGAGAAAGATCGCCTAACGGTAGTGCAGGTATCATTCCGGTTCCTTTCCGGGCTTTTTCTTCGGAGGCTGTTTTTCTCATTATCCCTCATTTCCCGCGCGTTTTGTTTTCTCCTGTTCCCTATGGTTTCTTGAAGACGGAGTCGTCACTCCTCTTGGTTATATTATAGGTAAAAACTTATAATTTCTCCTGTGGATTGCTTGCTAAACACGGCTTTCCGTGGTATAATAATATCATGGTTAAGAAAGTAAATGGTTCAAATTGCATGGTGTATTAAAAGATTTTGGTATGCTATGAAACGATGATTTTACTGCGGAAAGAGAGGAAAAATATTATGAGTATGGAGGATTGATATTTATGTTAGAATCTCCAACACTAAAAGAATTATTAAGTAATCGAAAAGAAAATCATGCAAATTTAATTAGTGTTTCTACCAATAAAAATAAAGACTTATTCAAAGGTAGCGTATCTGAATTACCAGAAGAGTTATTAAATATTCAGATTTTCGCATGGGATAAAAAAGATGGGGTATGCCTGCGAAGGGAAACACAAAAGAAATTCGCGAATGTATGTGGAGGGCTTTTGAAAAAGCCGGGGTTCATAACGTCCACAGCAAAAAGGAGTTTTTGGGGTTTTCTAAGTTTTTGTTCAAAAAACTTAGGGTTATGGATTATTTGTATCATGAAATGATTGGGTGAAGCTCTAAGGAGCCACCGTCAAGAAAGGAAGAGGGAAGGAAGCGTGTAGCTTTCCGCCCTCTTTTTTTCGTCCCTTATTTTGGAGCGGTGGGAGTGTCCGTTTTTTTTTATATTATCCCTCATTTCGGAAGTGTTTTGATTTTTGAGGTTTGGATTAGCTCGGCTTGCGGAACAACTTCTGCGAACTTGTAGGCGTAGTCAATGCCCGAAAGTTGTTAAGCGAATTGCGAAAAATCGCAATTAACTCCTTTGGGCGTTTTGCTCTTTTTGGGGTGGTGTTTTTCTCTCGTTATCCCTCATTTCCCGTGTGTTTTGGTTTTCGTACTGGGAGGGGGGTGTTCCAGTAGAAGAGCAGGGTACTTCTTTTGGGGTTATTATAGGCAAAAACCTATAATATATTTAGCGAATCGTTTGACATATAAGGGAAAATATGATAATATAAAATCATGAACAAAGCATATTTCCAAATGGTTACAATAAACCGCCCGCATTACCTCCTTTCTTGCGGGCGGTTGCTTTTTGTCTTTTTGTGTGGTATATTTAACTTATTCGGGGCGAGTTACCGTCCCTGTCGGCGATAGATTTCGCGCGGCAGAAAATATAAGGAACCCGGGGAGTGCTTTTCTCCTGTTTCGGTGGGAGGATTGAGAAGCCGGATGTACTTATATGGCCTTTGAGGGTTTGGAATCTTCTTTACAAAGGTGTAAAGGATATGTCACGCCGCAACCGTCCAGAATTGTGGTTGGGAACCTTCTGATTTTACGAAGGTGTAAAGGTGAAAGTCTTTTTTTAGAAATATTTATAAGGGTTTGGAACCTTCTTTACAAAGGTGTAAAGGGAGCCATTGTGCATTCGTATATATGCGGGGGGTTGAATATCCTGTATATGCAAAGGTTGTAAAGGATTTAGACGTACATGTGTATCCCAAAACAAAGAAAGGCGCAGACGGCACGAAACCCGGCTGTGTTTTTTTTTGCTTCAAATAGCCTCCTGTATATGCCTGCTTTCTTTGATTTTTCTTGCTATCCCTCATTTCGGAACAATCTTATTTTTTCTAAATTTTGGATCGGCTTCCACCGGGCTCGTGTTCAGTTTTCTGCGGAAGTTCGCTTGCTGAATGTTCTTTCTCGTCTGACGGTTTTTTTAGAATCTCCTTCGTTTTCCTTTTGATTTTCTTATTGTCCCTTATTTCGGAAGATTTTTATTTTTCGTTGTTTTCAAATTCGTGATCATGGATAACCTGTTCGGAATTTCGCTGTTTTTTTTCGTTTATATTATAGGCAAAAACCTATATTTTTATACAGATCGCTTGTATAACACGGATTTCCGTGGTATAATAATGACAGTTAGAAAAGAAGGAGAAAGGAGGGGTTTACCTTGACTGAATACGGAGCAATTAAGGAGCTTAGTATCGAGTATCCCGGGGAATACCAAAAACAGCGGGAAGCGAAGAATATTGCAATCCGGGCGATCAAGGAGGTCTTAGAGTATCGAAAGCTCGGAACCTTGGAGGAACTTCAGGAAGCAAAGGGAAAAAGGGTGATTAAAATAGAAAAGTGTAAATGCATTAAAGGATTTTATATTCCGAAGTATGAAGAAGGCGGCATTCCATATGAAGATTACATGATGATTCGCAGAGGGGATATATTCGAGTATGTAGAGGGTTGTATAGGAGAGTCAGATATACGATTGTATTTGGAAGATGGAGACGACGACGATTATCTTGATATGACCCGTGAGAACTTTGAAGAGTATTTTGAGAGAATTGAGTAAAGAATTTAAGTTTGTTCGTTGCTAGTGGAAAAGGAGGAAACTAATATGGTTACCACAAAAACGATTTACAAATGTGATATATGTGGGACGGAAGTAGACAACGCTGGCGAGTTAGCCACATTAAAAATCCCTTGTCGGGTTTTTGATAGCGAGGGGAGAAGTTCCGCCGCTTCTTTTCGGGATGTTGATATGTGTCCCAGATGCATAGCAAAGTATGAAACTGTTGTATTCAATCACTTTGGAATATTATATGATACGATGGGAAATATGTCTTTCGAAGATGCATATGATGCTATGCGTGAAGATGTGTTGGAAGAAGCAAATTCATATGTCAACAATTTACGTGAGGAAGGGTGATATATATGCCATCTATCAGAAGGCGATGTAGTAACTATACACGATACAAACTGGGATTATTCTGAACGAATTGGAGAGCCTTTTGAAGCTATTGTGCTGTGGTGTTGTGGTATTTCTGGACAACCACTTGTCACTAAGATGGGAGAATACAAACCGTTTTGGAGTTCCTATCCATCTATTGTAAAAATAGACGGACATATCAATTTAGATAGGTTATTCGGTACTAATAGGAAAGAATAGGAGAGAATATGGAAGATAGATATTTATTCAAAGCGAAAAGAATTGACAACGGAGAATGGGTGCTAGGTGCGTTATTTGACGGAGAAAGCCATTGCATTATAGGGCAAGAAATAAAGTTTAACCCATATATACAACATGAATGCAAAATCGTCGGATATGAAGTGGATAGAAACACAATCTGTCAATGCACAGGGGTTAAAGATAAGAACGGCAAGTTTATTTGGGAGAATGATGTTGTAAAAGATAAACATGGTAATTTTTATAAAGCAATTTGGCAGAATAACCATTATCAGTTCTCTTGGATTTGCGTCAAATCAGATGTATTTTTTATCGGTGTAAAGTGGGATTTGTGGAGTTTTAAGAGCTTTGAAATTGAAGTTATCGGCAACATATTTGACGATAAGGAGTTGGAGAAAGGGGAATGAGTATGAAACAAATATTGTTTAATACAGAGATGGTTCGTGCGATTCTGGACGGACGAAAGAGCTGCACGAGAAGAATTGTTAAACCACAACAGCTTGTAGGGCTATTGCCGGATAAATGTAAAAACGGAGTACCAGAAGAATTTCTGAAAGAAAAGAAACTCATGTTCAAACCATACTGTAATATGACAGATATAGAACTGATAAATACCGCATACAAAGCTCCATATCAGCGGGGAGATATCCTGTACGTTCGAGAAACGTGGTGTAAAGGATTAGAACGGTATATCTACCGTGCAGACTACTCCGATACAGAGAAGTTTTACCGTGATGGAAAAGAAATCGAGATGAAATGGCATCCATCCCTTCACATGCCGAAGGATGCTGCAAGAATTTTCTTGCGTGTAACCAACGTGAGAGTGGAGCGGTTGCAGGATATTACTGTCGAAGATGCTTTAGCGGAAGGCATGGATAAGTATATACGATTAAATGGAGAACTTGATGAAAACTCAATAATTACATCATTTATTGGGATTTGGAACAGTACCATCAAGAAATCCGATCTTGATCGCTACGGATGGAATGCAAATCCATGGGTATGGGTTATCGAGTTTGAGCGATGCGAAAAACCGGGAAGTGAGGGATAAATATGAAAAATTGTTATTGTAAAACAAATAACTATTTTACCATACGACGTGACGTTATAGGATATGGAAGATCATTAGTCGTTGGAATTGATTTCAAGAAAAAAATCATTTCCACACGGTATGACTACGCTTGTGATTGTGGAACGAGCAAAAATCTAAATATTGAGTATTGCCCGTTATGCGGGGATAAATTGTAAAATAGAAAGTGCTCGGCGTTGTAAGAACCGCCGGGAAGGATAGATTATAGGCATTTGCCTATAACATAGTAAAAGGTGGCGCAACACTGTTTTTAGTGGTATGATATTTAGGAGAGGATTTATGAAAAAAAGACCGATGAGTGCAGAAGAAATCCGGAGAATGACTGAAGAGTTAAAGGAAATATGTAAGCCGGGCGACCGAGTGGAGCTTATTTCCCCAGTAGACGATCCTTTTGATCGTATCAAGCCGGGGGATCAGGGAACCGTCCAAAGTATTAACGATGCAGGTACGGTTCATGTGTCGTGGGATAACGGCAGCGTGGTTGGACTTGTTTTTAGAATGGATCATTTTAAGATTATTAGAAGCGCCGGAGACATAACCAACGAGGAGCTTATTATAGATGTGTTTTGCGTCCCTTCCGAGAGTGACAAAGTCTGCCATGATTTAGCCGGGTGGAAGATGGACGAAGAAGGTAAGAGCTGGTGTGAAAGATTCTGCGGGAAAATAAACGATGGGGAAGCCCCGGATATGACCTGTTACAAAGAGTGGTTAAAATTCAATAACCCACCACTAAAGAAGTGGGATTGCAAGGTTTATTAAAACCGAGCGGTCTGATTGAATAGCCTAAGCTCTTAGAGAGCTACGTTACGAGAGAATATATAGTCACCCGTGGATGTAATACCTAGTCTGCGGCTCTGAGGTCTGTGATTAAACAGCTCTGATGGGTAGGAGGAAGTGTTGCAGGCATATAAAACCTCTTGATAACATTGGCGAAGGTATCATTACAGAGGGTTATCCTCTGCGTTATGTAATTTAGTTCACAGGAAAGGAGTGCCTGTATGGTATATGTTCTGAATATGGACGGACAGCCGCTTATGCCTACGAACAGGCACGGCAAGGTCAGACATCTTCTTAAAGATGGCATGGCTGAAGTTGTTAAGCGGTGTCCGTTCACAATAAAACTGTTGTATAGAAGCACAAACTATACACAGCCAGTTACTTTAGGCGTAGACGCAGGAAGTAAGCATATCGGGCTTTCTGCTACCACAGAAGATAAGGAGCTTTTTGCTTCAGATGTCGAGCTGAGAAATGACATCGTGGATTTAATCTCCACGCGCAGACAAAACCGTCGGGGAAGACGATCCCGCAAGACGAGATACAGAAAACCGCGGTTCCTTAACCGGACGGGAAATCGAAAATCCGGGTGGGTTGCTCCGAGTATTGAAAACAAGATACAGACGCATCTAACGGTTGTCGATAAGGTATGCCGGATGCTTCCTGTGTCGAAGATCGTCGTTGAAACTGCCAGCTTCGATATTCAGAAAATAAAGAATCCGGACATCTGTGGCACGGAATATCAGCAGGGCGAACAGCTAAACTTCTGGAACGTCCGGGAGTACGTGTTATTTCGCGACGGGCATAAATGCCAGTGCTGTAAAGGAAAGTCCAAGGATAAGATACTCAACGTGCATCACATAGAAAGCCGCAAAACGGGCGGTGATGCTCCGAATAATCTCATTACGCTATGTGAAACCTGTCATACTGGTTATCACAAAGGAACCGTGAAACTGCCGAAGACCATACACAGAGGCATGGTTTTTAGGGATGCGGCGTTTATGGGGATCATGCGTTGGGCGTTCTACAACGAATTAAAGCGTAGGTACCCGAATGTGTCGCATACCTATGGGTATATCACCAAAAACATCCGGATAGAAAACAATCTGCCGAAATACCACTACATAGATGCCAGATGTATAAGCGGTCATCCGTTGGCGGTGCCATCCGGGGAAGTGTTCTATCAGAAGAAGGTACGCTGTCACAACCGACAGATACATAAGAACACGATCGGTAAAGGCGGCTATCGGAAACGCAATCAGGCAGAGTATATTGTAAAAGGCTTCCGGCTGTTTGATAAGGTGTCGTATAAAGGACAGGAGTGCTTTATATTCGGAAGACGCTCCAGCGGGAGCTTTGACATCCGCTTACTGGATGGAACAAAAATCTCCGCAGGAGTAACTTATAAAAAGCTAAGGCTTTTAGAAACAAGAGGTTCATTTTTAATCGAAAGGAGGCTCGTCGGATGACGGGATGTGCTTCCTCCCACGACTAAAGAAGTGGGTTTCTGCACACTATTTTATTTATGAAGGAAATTAAACCGCTGCAGGAATGTTTTTTCTGCGGTTTGGACGAGAATGGAATATATATCCAAAAGGCAAAAGGGATAATAACCAAACATGCGGTGGAAGCCGTCTCTACTGGAGATAAAATTGGGCTTTCTGCGTCTCCGGAAGACGTTGCGGCTCTTACGGGATATCTTCTTTCCCCAGGAGAGGCGATTGTGATTTCCCAAAAGATTTGGAAAACCCTTTTGGATAAGGAGGGGAAATTATGATTCGATATAAGATAGATATACTATATGCGCTTAAATGCCGGGGGTTTAATTCGACATTCTTACGCCAGAATAAGATTCTTTCGGAATCGGCGATGAGTTCGCTGAGGCACAATAACCCGGTGAGTTTTGTTACTTTAGACCGTATCTGCGCCCTGCTTGGAAGGGATGTTTCGGAACTTATCGAGTTTATTCCGGATGAGAAAGTCGTTCAAAAGAAAAACGAGGCGTATAAAAAGACGGCTGAGAGCATGGCGAGAGGAAAGGGGGTTTCGATTGCGGTGTTCAAACGCCCGAAGGAGCTGCATGTTCTGAAGGGCAACGAAGTCCTTTTTTCAACCCCGGCTGACAGCGGGGATATGTACCGGAGGGCGGCGGATTTCCTTTTTGCGTTTGTCCCTGATCCTGGGGCTAAGGATGGGGAAGATCGGGTTGACTTCGAGCCGGAAGGGTTGTAAAATCATTCATATATAAAGGACAATAAGGGGCGAGTTAACGTCCCTGTCGATGGAGATATCCAAGCGGCAGAAAATATAAGGAACCCGGGGAGTGCTTTTCTTCTGTTTCGGCGGGAGATAAGAGAAGCCGGAGGTAACTTATATAGCCTTTGAGGGTTTGGAACCTTCTGCTTTTACAAGGGAGTAAAAGGGAAAGAGTAATCACTGATTCCTTACATATGGTTTGGAACCTTCTGCTTTTACAAGGGCGTAAAAGGGGGACAATTTAGGTTACAAAGGCGTAAATGTCCCAAATGAGAAAGTATTGCTGTCTGGGTTTTGAGTCTTTAGAGTAAAAGGGAGTTGAACGAAATTTTTTGTCAAAATTTCTGGCAAGATTTTCGGCAAGATTTCTTCAAAAACCTCTTGATTTATAACAACCTGTGTGGTACAATACAGTCATATTTGAAGGTTCTTTGTAAAATAATTATTTTTCAAAAATCTCCTAATAAGAAGCAAAAAAACAAAAAACAAAGTCGAGGAAGGCATTAGCGAAAGCTAGTGCCTTTTTTCGTTTCTCCGTTTGTTGCAAACTAAAACACTACAATATATTGACAAATATTGACAGGCAATACAAAATGTGCTATAACTTAAATTACTTTATTTTTTGTTTGTTAATTTAGTTGTGTTTGTTTAGTTGCTTATTATTAAGGAGTATAATTATTTTGGGTTTTAGATATTTTACCGAAGAAACTTCAGATAATTTCGTTTTCTTTCGGATTCCGAAAGTTTTCTTCAAGGACGAAAATTTCAAATCGCTTTGTACCGATTCCAAGGTTTTATACGGGCTTATGTTAGACCGTATGGGGTTATCCCGAAAAAACGGATGGTACGATAAAAATGGTCACGCATACATATATTATTCGGTGGCTTCTATTCAGGAGGATATGGGCTTATCCAACAAGACCGTATCAAAGTGCCTGAAGGAACTTAAAGAGCTTGGGCTTATTAAGGTTGTAAGACAGGGGCTCACGAAGAACAATATTATTTACGTGATGGATTTTTCGCGCCCAGCTCCGGATGCTCCGGATATCCCGGAAGAGGATAATACGCCGTTGCTTCCAGACGATCCTGATGATTCTCCGGTAGATGATTCTTCTGCGGGAGAAGAGAGGGCAGAAGCGGGAGATGCTCCTTGGGAAAATTACGATCCGGGCGCGTCGCAAAAAGATACTCCCCTGGATGATTATGCTGCACCGCCGCAAGATATACCTCCGGGCAAGGCGAGGGGCAAAACCCGGGACAAACCTACTGAAAGAGATTATGCAAACACGGTACTAGAGATCAAGCAGAATATTAGTTACGAGAGACTTCTACAAAAATACAGCTCTCCTACGGGGCATCGAATTGTCGAGGGGGTTGTAGCTCTCCTCGCAGACATTCTATGTTTCCCGGGTGAGAGCGTTGTTATAAATAAAACCCCTGTTCCATACGATGTCGTAAGGACGAAGCTGGAACAGGTTGAGTGCGATCATGTGGAATATGTTTTAGACAATATCCTAAACAGCCATATTGAAATAAAAAACTATAAGTCGTACCTATTATCATCATTATATAACAGCGTCGATGTTTTAGACCTGCATTACCGATCCGGAGGGTTCTTCTGATCCCTTCAGTCGGCAGGTTAAGCAGCGACCAAAATCTTCCTGCGGATATCAAAATCCGACAGGTTTGGTTTTGGTCGCTTTTCTTTTCTCTGGATTGCTATTTCCCCGGGCTTTCCCCGTCAAACCCAAGATTCCCTTCCCCCGGCGTTTTTTTTCTGTTTTCTTTCTTGCTAGTCCCATATTTAGGACTTTTCTTTATCATCCCTCATTTCGGAACAATCTTGTTTTGCGCCTGAAAAAACACGGTGATCCTGGACAGGAGTAACTCCGGAGTTTCTGGTTTTCGCCCGGACTCTTCCCGGTTCCTTCTTATTTATAATGCGGGGGAGGAGAGGGAAAAATCGCCCGGTTTTTTTGCAAAAACACCCCGCGAACCCGCATAAATTCCTGAAGTGTAAATTTTACATTTCAGGAAATGTAGGGAGGTTCATTTCTTGAAATGTAAATTTTACACGTCAAGAAATGAACATTTTACACTTCAAAAAAAGTAGATTTTACATAGTAATAATACTGAAAGAATAATACTGAAGGAATGATATTGAATCTGTCTGTCTGTCTTTATATATACAGGGAGATTTTTACATTTCAGGGAGGACAGACGGACGGATTTATGAATCTCCCAGTCATAACATCTGGGTTTTTAAGAAAAAACTCGTCTAACTATATATAGGAAACTACTTCCGCGCTATCCCTCATTTCGAACAGATTATAAAATGCATGAAAAATTACTTGTCACGTATTGCGTAAAAACGGTGTTTTTCGTTTATTATTGCACAATGTAAGCGTTATAAACATAGAGAATACGCCACAATATACACAAAGACAAAAATATGCACTATAAAAAATACGTTCCGTATTGATTATTTTTCAATTTGTAATTATAATCTCTTAATGAGTGGATGATGTTTTTTAATAACTAAGGAAAGGGGATATGGGCTGATGAAGAAGCTGACCAAAAACAATGTGAGAAAAGTTTTGGCTGTTGCGCTTACGGTCATCGTGGGTGTTGTTACCATGATACCTGACTCCGCGATCCGAACGAATGCGGATGAGTCGGATGCAGCAGCCGCGGTGGAAGCCACAGAAGATGTTACTTCCTTGACGGAGTACACGATCTCTGAGGATGCGCTTGCCGCCGCAGATGAGACAGCAGGGGATTTGACAGAAGAAGAAACTACCGAGACTGCCCCGGATACACCCGGAGCAACAGAAGAAGCATCGACGGAGATTTCCGGGAATGCAGAAGAATCCACGGAAGAAACCTCGGAGGAGGCTTCCACAGAGGATGTGACGACTGAAGAGGGTACTACGGAGGAGAAAGCAGAGGAACCCGCCGTAGAAGAAAATACGCTCGTCGTGTTCGACCACATCTACAACGAAGGGATTTCGCTTTCGCAGGATTTTAGTTCCTGTGAGCTTTTGGTGAAAACATCTGATCCGTCCGTGTTTACGAAAAACACGAATGTAGTGTCAGAGTACGAGGGAGTTTATCTCCTTCGGTTTGCAAATGCAGAAGAAACAAAATCCGCTTATTCTTATTACTATGGCAAAGTAGGTTCGATTGAGGTAAACAAGGTTTGCTTCTCAATCTCTACCGGAGAAGAAACTCCGCAGGAGACTCCACAGGAGACAGAAGCTCCTGCACAGGAAGAAACTCCTTCTACGGAGGTTGCGGCTCCAAAGGAAGCGGTTCCCGATGTAGCGGATCTGTCCGGACTTAATCAGGGCAATGATGCTTTATCTCTGGCGCAGAATCTTCCAGACACGAATATGTCCGGAGCAATCGCTTTGATTGATACCGGATGCTCCGGCGCAGATAAAAGCGTATCTGTGTTAGGCGGAGGCTCCGGGGACGATAACGGACACGGTACTAAGATGCTCAACGCAATTAAAGAGGAATATCCTTCCGCGAGTGTTCTTTCTATCAAGGCTCTTAATGCATCTGGCAGTGCACAGATATCGGATATCTATGCTGCAATTAAGTATGCGATTGATGCGCGTGTGAGTGTTATCAATCTCTCGCTTGTTGCACCGCGGTCTTCTGAAACAGCGCTTGTTGAGCAGGCGATAGGAGAGGCGATTGCGAATGGTATCGTGGTTGTTGGAGCTGCCGGAAATCAGGGTATGGATGCTTCTTCCCTCGTCCCGTCCGGCATGAGCGGCGTGGTTGTCGCTGGTGCCTGTGATGATAAGGGAGTAAGACAGAGCTTTTCCAACTACGGATCAACAGTCGACTACAATGTGGTTGCTTCCTCTACCTCTGAGGCGTCTGCAATCCTTTCGGCTATGATTGCCCGCGATGGTGTGAGTGGTTTGAAGGTAAACGAAGGTAAATTATTTGCCACAGACTATGTTGCTTCGGAAACGGATGCGACAGAAGCAACGACCGAAGCTGCAACAGAGGATGTAACAGAGACGACAACGGAAGCTGCAACAACGGAAGATGTAATCGGGGTGATCCCGGATGATTCAACAGCTTCCGATGCAACCGGGACGGATGCGGATAAAAAGCACTGGAACATCAAAGATCTCATAGAGGGAGTGTTCCGGGTTCAGGGCATAATTGGATATGACACGGCGAATACTTTTATGCAGGATATCTTTAGTTCCGCATATGGGTTTTCACATGGTACTGGAGCAGGCAGCAACGCCGACTGCGCCGATTATGTCGCACGGGTGTTATATGGACACTATACGGATAAGCTCGGTGGAACGTTCCCAAAGCTTGGACATTTCCTGACTGGCAGTTGTACGCAGGTATCAGTCGTTGAAAATGCGATGAAGGCAAACGGCTGGAACTGCGTATTTGAAGGCCCGACGGTCTTTTCAGATCTTGGCGGCGGATATAACGAAGGAACTGTCGCAAATTACAACAGTGTTTATAACAGTCACGCAAAAACAGGAGACGTAATCGTTTTCGTGTATGTAGATAGCAGAGGCAAGGCTTATACGCACATTGGTATATGCGGAGGCTCAAGCTCATTGATCTATCAGTCTCCGAAGAATGGATGGAACTCTTACGATCTTGGATGGTATGTCGCAGATGCCAGATTTGTTGATTCGGATGGAAACGTTCATAGCAGCCCGCTCGTGTGGAGCGATACGGAAGGCTATCGTAAGGTCTTGACTGGTATGTATGTATACCGTCATGATGATGGTGGCGTGGTACGAATCTGTAAGAACGTACCAGAAGTGAACAACAAAGCAAATGTGAAATTAGATGATGGCGTAGATGGATATATAAATGTGCCATATGCCGCTGTCTATGGAGCCAATTACGGAATCTATCGAAAGAGCGACAACAAACTTATGGGATATTGCTGGGTCGACACCGATGATGGAGATCCTGATAACGTATCCGGCTGGATCAGATCCGCGAAAAATGGCGGGGGATCAGAGGTGAAGCTGCCGATCGGAGATTATTACGCGAAAGAAGTTGATGTCCCTTCGGTAATGCAGACGGGAAGTGGTATTTCCGCCGTTACGGCTAACATCAAATATTACAGGAAAAATACAACTACTTATGATTTTTCCATTACTAAGGATGGAGAGAAAGTAACGCTTGGAAAACCGAGAAAAAGCAACGGACAGGCGTTTACCCTTCCGAGCGATAACAGACTGGTATATAACACTGGCGATGGACTCCTTGATAATGTTTGTACGATCCGTGTGATTAAATCACTTCAGAAAAACAACGGTTTGCAGACGTGGACTCCGGGCGGAAGCAATGATATCGTTGGCGCTTCCTACGGCGTGTTCCGTACAGAACAGGAAGCGAAGAGCTGGAAGGAAGGAGCTTCCAACAATCCGGTTCCGGTTGGATACTGCTATGTTAATAAAGACAGCTCCGGACAGGAAGATAACGTCACAAATGATGTCCGCGAAAATATTGACGGATCTGGTGCTTACATCGCCCTTATCCCAAATAAGACCTATTATGTCCGGGAGGTTAAAAAGCCGGATAGCGGGTATTGGGGATTGGATCCTGTGAGTTACCCGGTAAAAACAGTGGCAGGAAAGAGGGTTACACTTGGCGTAAATCCTGTTTATTACACAGGAAAAGCCTTGTCTCTTCCGGAAAACGAAACTGAAAGCTATGTAAAAACTGAGGTAGGCCCTGAGCAGGGAGAGACTTTTAGTCTTCATCTGATTAAAAGAACCGCTCCGGCAAATGTGTCCTGCGTGGAAAATAACCCGAACTACTCCCTAAACGGGGCGGAGTACACGGTATACATGGATGAAAATTGTACTCGTGTGGCAACGGATAAGAACGGCAACCCGGCGGTACTCCGGGTGACAGCGGCGCCGGGAGCAATCACGTCTTCTTCAAACACGCTTGCCATGAATCCGGTCGCTCGTACTTATTTCATCAAGGAGACAAAAGCTCCGGACAAGGGCTATCAGGTGGATGATACTCCACAGAGAGTAGTTATTACCGCCGCGGATTTTGGCACGACGAAGGAAGTAACCTTCGACGAGTCAACCAACCTCGACCCTGTGAACATTGTGATAAACAAGGTGGATGCAAAGACGGGTAAGCCGGTGGCAGACGGTGCAGGAGATCTCTCTGGCGCAGAGTTTACCATGAAGTTTTATGCCGTGGATATCTCGCGGTCTTACACCGCCGCAGAGCTTGCAGCCTTAACTCCGGCGAGAAGCTGGGTGTTTAAGACGATTAAGGATAACGGACAGTATATGGTGGCATACGATAGTCAGCATAAAATTTCTGGGGATGAACTTTACAAAGATGCATCAGGACTCGAGCAGCTTCCTATGGGTTACATCACAATTCAGGAAACAAAAGCTCCGGACGGATATCTGCTCAATGGGGCTACTTATGGATTGTATGACGAATCAGGGAAAAAAGTATCCGACGATGAAGACGGTGTGATCGTTGCCCGTGCGGATGCAGACGGACAGGTTAAGGTAGGAAATATCCCGAACGCGACGATCCAGCAGATGGAAAAACCTGCGAGATTTGATATTACGATCGAGAAAAAGGATGAATCAGATCATCCGATCGCGAACGCAAAATTCAAGGTTGAAAATCTTACTACCGGAGAGACACATTATTTCTTCACTGACGAAAACGGAATCTATGATTCTACAAAGACATCAAACAATCCGGAAAATCAGATGGACAGCTCGGATAAGTATGTTGAGTCTCGTATCTGGTTTGGATTGAATGAGGATGGCTCAGTGAGCGTGCAGGATAGTAACTTCGGCGCGTTAAACACTGGCAAATATCAGGTAACGGAAGTGAGAACGAAAGCGCTTGAAGGAAAACAGCTTATGGCTCCTGTTACCTTTGAGATCACGCAAGACATGATCGAAGAGTCGGAGGCAAATGGAAACAGACTGGTAGTTCCGATCAGAGAAAAGTCATCGGAGGCTGCGGTAACGGATATGAATACTCCAAAAATCAAAACCGTTGCAAGCTGCTCATCTACCGGAGACAAGATTCTCAAAACGTCCGAAAATGAGACGATCAAGGATGAAGTAACATATACCAATCTGGCGGTATCCACATCTTACGTCCTCCGGGGTAAATTGATGGTGTTACACACGGATGGTTCTTATGAGACCTTTGCAGATAAAAATGGAAATAACTACGAGATAGAAACTCCATTTACTACAAGGGATGCTCAGGACGGGGATATATCCGTATTCTGTGTATCTGATACACAGGAAGTTCTCTTTACCGGAGTTGATACAACAAGACTCAAAAAGGGAGATAAGCTTGTAGTGTTCGAGGAGCTTTGCCTTGCAAGCAACAAAACGCACTATGATTTAGCCGGACACGAAAACGAGAATTTGTTCCCTGTGATAGAAAATGACATCAATAACAAAGATCAGACCCTTTCGTTCATTACGGTGGAGACAAAAGCAGAGGACGGCAACACGCAAAAGCAGATCGTTAATAACCGGAAGATGGTTACGGTAAGGGATGCTGTCTACATGACTGGACTTGTTCCGGGAAAGGAATATGTCCTTCATGCAACGCTCCACAAGTGGGGACCGAAAGACGAAAAAACATTTGTCGATACTGCCTCTGGAACAGATGCAAATAATGCAGAAACAAATGTAGATCTGCGTACCGAAGATGAATTGAAGAAAATGGGGTATGTTGACCTTGGTGCAATCAAGGATTCTGAGGGAAATGAAGTATATGGCGAAACTACTTTTATCGCCGCTGCTTCCGAAGAAACACAGTATGTTGAATTTACTTATGATGCAACAGATCTTGAGGGCGAGACTGTGGTAGTATTTGAAGACCTGTATCATAATAAAATTCTTGTAGCAAGTCACTCCGAAATCACAAATAAGGGACAGACGCTTTATTCTCCTTTGCTTGTTACGAGCTTGAGGGATGATAAGACACTTACAAGAGAAGTGCTGGCGGATGGAACCGCAAACCTTACGGATTATGTAGCCTGCAAGAACTTTATTACAGGAGAAACATATACCATTTACGGAGTTTTATATGATAAAACGACCAAGGATTTTGTCCGGGACGAAAATGGAGAACTGGTAACGGGTTCTGAAGTTCTCGTTATTCCGGAGGATGCAACGGGTACAGATGCGGAAGAGATGGGTAAGACTGTCCGCCGGGCAGACAGAACCGTCGAAGTTAAATACTCCTTTAATGCAAAGGGACTTGAAGGACACACGCTTGTGTGCTTCGAGCGGGCGATTCTTGGAGATAAGCCGGGAGACTTTACTACCTTCGGAAAAGAAGATACAAACAAGAAGATAATCGCAAAACATGAATCTGTCAGCGATGTGGCGCAGACTGTTTATTTTGCAAAAATAAGCACCACGGCAACTGCGGATATTGAACATCTTGCAAATGCAGATGATGATGTCAAAATAACCGACACTGTGAAATACGAGAATCTTCGTCCGAACAGTGAGTATATGCTTACAGGTACGGTGCATCTTCGTTATGTGAATGAGGATGGTTCTTTTACGGATCTTGGTACGCTCAAGGATAAGGATGGAAAAACGATCGAAAAAACAATCTCCGTAACTACGGGGGAAGCCAATAATGAAGAAGGCGGCGTTGATGGATCTGCGGATGTTGAGTTTGTTGTTGACGGCTCTTTACTCGCAGGAAAGACTGTCGTATGTTTTGAAACGCTGACACGTAATAAACTCATTGTTGCTACGCATGAAGATATCTCCGATTCCGGTCAGGAGATCCGGTTCCCTAAGGTTTCGACCTCTCTTACGGATAAGCAGACAGAAAACCGGATTACTTACAATGGCGGTTCGGAAGTAACCCTTACGGATACAGTCCACTATGATAACTTGATTCCGGGAAAGGAATATGAGCTTCGGGCAACACTCCACGTCAAGAATGGAGACTATGTTGCAGCAACAAGCACCGATGCGCTTCCAGAAGGCGTAGAAGTAGTTAAGGGTGGAGATATGACGGACGCAACGGTGTTATACGTTAACGGAAAACCGGTAACAGGATCAACCACCTTTACTCCGGAAGAAAGTTCGGGTGATGCGGACGTAACATTTACTTTCGATGCTGCAGGGCTTGGAGGATACACGCTTGTCTGCGCAGAGAAGTTATACTACAAGGGAGTCTTAATCGGAATCCATGCGGATCTCTCCTCGAAGGAACAGACATCGAATGTGCCAAGAATCCACACCCTTGCGGTTAATAACTTAACCGGAACACATGTGGTTAAGGCAGATGGAATCGCGGATATTACAGACTTTATCTACTTTGAGAACTTCAAGGAAGGTGAAACCTACCGGGCTTATGGAACCCTGATGAATCAGTTAACCGGGGAACCAGTCAAGGATAAGGAAGGAAACAATGTGACAGGCTATACGGAGTTTTCGGTTCATGGAACGGATGATCTCTTCAAAAACGTAACTGTCACGGATTCCGGAAAGACAAACCTTGGTTACTACGATCAGGCAGGAACCGACAATGAGGAAATCTACAACGCGGAAAATGCGGATGCAGTCGTTGCGGCGGTTGCAGACGGCAGAGAGGAAGTAACTGCCCGCCGGGTGGTTACGGAAGATATGGTAATTGCCTACTTTACAGACGGTACTTCTACCGCAGTCGCAAGACACCAGTATATCACGATCTCCAAGCCTACCGTATCCCTCGGGGTAAATGAGGGTGCTAATGCTTCCGTGAAGGTAGATATCAATACAGAAGAGACAACGACAAATGAGACAGGCGGCATTGATGGAATTGTTAAGGTTCACTTTGCATTCGACGCTTCATGCGCCCGTGGTCTTAAAACAGTAGTATTTGAGGAAGTCTATAACGTGGGTAAGGATGGAAAGGAAACTCTCGTCGCGGATCATAAGAATATCAGTGATGAAGACCAGAGCTTGACCTTCACAGACCTTCACACAACCTTTACAGAAAACACGACAGGAAGCCATGATATTCCGAAGGGACTTGTAGAGGTGACTCTTACCGACCGGGTTGCTTATACGAACCTGCAGGTAGGACATGTATATACTGTAACGGGAACAGTGCATGTAAAGGGTGACAAATCCGGCAAGTACAAGGATGGTGATGTGCTTAAATACGAGGACGGAACTCCGGTTACTAAGAGTGTAACCTTTACCGCCCAGACGGAAAATGGCAGCGTAGATGTATCATTTACCATTCCGGCATCCATTATTCCGAAAGCACAAAGACTCGTAGCCTTTGAAAAGGTCGAGGAAGATGGTGCGGAAGTGGCAATTCATATGGATCTGGATGACGAGAATCAGGGTGTAACCCCGCCGGATACTCCGGGTGGACCTCCAAAGACGGGTGTTACCATCCTTAATGTTCTGATTGCTGTTATTGTGGGTATGATTGGAGGAGCGATTGATTACTTCATCAGCAAAAAGAGAAAAGATAAGAAAAAGGACAAGGATAAAAGAAAATAACCCGGGATAACCGGGCAGGCTCCGGCAGCCTCAAAACTGCCGGGGTTATTCCATAGTTTCTCATTTCTGAGAGATTACACATACCGGGGCGAGTTACCGTCCCTGTCGGTGGAGATATCCAAACGGCAGAAAATATAAGGAACCCGGGGAGTGCTTTTCTCCTGCTTCGGCGGGAGATAAGAGAAGCCGGAGGTACTTATATAGCCTTTTGAGGGTTTGGAGCCTTCTGATTTTACAAAGGTGTAAAAGTTGACTCAGGTATTCCAATTAAAATATCTAGGTTTGGAGCCTTCTGATACAAGGCGTAAAAGGAAGTCACCAATGGACGTGAGCTTTTTGATTTTTAGAAGTTTCGTGTTTAGAAAAAAATATACCGGGGCGAGTTACCGTCCCTGTCGGCGGAGATTGCCGCACGGCAGAAAATATAAGGAATCCGGGGAGTGCTTTTCTCCTGCTTCGGCGGGAGGAAAGAGAAGCCGGGTGTACTTATATAGCCTTTGAGGATTTGGAATCTTCTTTACAAAGGTGTAAAAGTGGACGAAATAGAAAGAGTTCAAAAAACTGGTTTGGAGCCTTCTGATTTTTAGAGTTTTCGTGATTAGACAAAAATATACCGGGGCGAGTTACCGTCCCTGTCGGCATTTTTGATCGGCAGAAAATATAAGGAACCCGGGGAGTGTTTTTCTCCTGCTTCGGAGGGGAGATAAGAGAAGCCGGACGTACTTGTATGACCTTTGAGGGGTTCAGAGCCTTCTTTGCAAAGGTGTAAATGTAAGGATATGAAAAAACCAGGAAGCATAGAGGTTTGGAGCCTTCTGATTTTTAGAGTTTTCGTGTTTAGACAAAAAATATACCGGGGCGAGTTACCGTCCCTGTCGACGATGGATTTCGTGCGGCAGAAAATATAAGGAACCTGGGGAGTGCTTTTCTCCTGCTTCGGTGGGAGATAAGAGAAGCCGGGTGTACTTGTATGACCTTTTGAGGGTTATACCTTCTTGTAAAGGTGTAAAAGTAAGAGCTTTGGACTCGTGATGGTTTGGATCCTTCTGATTTTTAGAGTTTTCGTGTTTAGACAAAAATATATTCGGGGCGAGTTACCGTCCCTGTCGGTAGATAAATCTAATCGGCAGAAAATATAAGGAACCCAGGAAGTATTTTTCTCCTGCTTCGGTGGGAGGATTGAGAAGCTGGGTGTACTTATATAGCCTTTGAGGATTTGGAGCCTTTTGGATTTACAAAGGTGTAAAAGTTCAACGTCAGTTTTGAGTGCCGTTGTGAGGGGTGGAGCTTTACAAAGGCGTAAAAGAAACACGTCTTGCTATGATTTCGGGCTTCTGATTGTGGAAGATACATGGGGAATATGGTATAATCACGAAAGTATAACTAAATAGGAAGTGTAGGATGTTGTTTCTTTCCGCTCTCTAGTTTTTCACGAAAGAGGGTGATGCCAATGAATACGTTGGAAGTATTAACTTTGCTTCTCGTTGTTTTTGCGGCATTGACGTATATCGACGATCACAATAAAAAGAAATAAGCATCCCGGACTCGGCAAAGTTTTGAGATGCTTAAATCTTAAATACTACTGAGGGCGAAATCGGAAGCAACATCCCGATTTGCTTTCTAATTAGATTATACATGCGGGGACTTGATATTTCAAGTCCCTTTTTGGTTTTTGCAACAAGCCGGAAATTGTGATAAAATAGATGAGGTTAGGAATATAGGATGTTGTCTTCTGATTTTTGCTTTAGTCCCTCTGGATATTTCACAAAGGAGGGGTGCCTATGAACACACTCGAAGTTCTCACTTTGCTGTTGGTCGTTTTTGCGGCTCTGTCGTACATAGACAAAAAGTAACAAATTGAACACGCATCCTTAACAGGCCCAAACTGTTAAGGAATTAGCAGGAGGGGCGATCGGAGACAACATCCCGATTTGTTCCTAACTCAATTATAACTATGGGGGCTTGGTTTTTCAAGTCCCTTTTTGTTTCCAGAAAGAGGAAGAGTGGAGAAAACACGGATCGCGTGGAGCTTGGTACCTGGTGGAACACTGGAAGGAACGTGTTGCAATCAGGGGGAGAGCATGCTATAATTTGTGTTGTCATAAGCATTTTTATTATGGTGTCACCTCGTTCCTGTTGTCAGAGTGGGTAAGCGGCGAAAGCGTCATAAGGATAAGGTGATAAAAACCAAAACGAAAACCTCGGTAGTCGGCTCTACCGGGGTTTTCTCCTTCGTTATGTATTTTGCTTCGGTGGAGTGTTTCTGAAGTTAGTCTTTGATTTCTTGCGGAAAATATGCATATTGCAATTCGGATTATCATATGATATAATGCTACTAAAGAACCGTAAGGATAAGGTGATAAACACCAAAACGAAAACCCCGGTAGTTGCACCTACCGGGGTTTTCTCCTCCGCTATGTATTTTGCTTCGGCGGAGTGCTTCCGAAGTTAGTCTTTGTTGTCCGATTTCTTGTCTAACCATTTGCAAATATAGTGACTAAGTACATTTGCGACGATAGAAACAAGAATCCCGTAAGGATAGTTCGTAATAAACACCCCCTCCCTGATGTCAGTTTGGGATGCGACAACACCTATATTATATCATAAGAACCTCTGTTCGACAAATTTCCCCGATCTAAAAACCGGGGGTTTACGCGACATACCAGAGGCTCTTTTTTCGTGCAGCTTCCGCCTGCCCACTGTCAATCCGAAGTTTTCCTTTCTTGACGGAGTACCCTCAGGAAAATTCTTCCCCTAAATCCCTTGTCTGACACCTGCTTTTTCGCTATAATGTTTCATATCTGAGGGATAATAGATTTTCTCTGATTTTGCTCCAAGTTATTTGACATACACGGATAAATATAATATAATAATAACAAGAAAGATAATTGTAATTTTCAGATAATTAAGAAAGAGAGGAGTGATTTCTATGATGAAAAGACGAATAGCAATAATTATATCGTTGTGCCTTATGTTTGGCGGGTTGATCGGAGTGGATGTGACATATAACTCTGCGGACACCGGAGTGTCGTTTGCCCTTGGAACGAACGGCGGAAGCTACAGCCACATCCAGACTTACGGAGATACTGCTGGAAAAGTGACTTACACGGGCGGGTATCCGACGCTGGTGCTTGGTACGCGGGGGCAGGCGAAGCGGCTGGAGGAGATCGCAGTAAAGCTCCAGAATAACACGGGGTATTCCGGAGGTATTACCTATCAGGCATACCGCCAGACGTATGAGTGGACGGACTGGGTAAGAGACGGACAGCGGGCAGGTACGCACGGGCAGGCGAAGCGGCTGGAAGGAATCCGGATCAAGCTGACCGGGGAGCTTGCCAAGCACTACGATGTGAGATACCGGGTGCATATCCAGACCTACGGGGATCAGCAGGGATGGGTGTATAACGGTGCGTATGCAGGAACGAGAAACCTCGGTAAGAGACTGGAGGAGCTGCAGGTGCAGATCGTTCCGAAGGAATCGAAGAATGCAAGCACGAAGGAAGAGTCGGTATCCTACCGGGTACACAGACAGACCTACGGATGGGAGCCGCTGGATGTGTCAGACGGTACGGTAAGTGGAACGACCGGACAGGCAAAGCGCCTTGAGGGTATTCAGATTTCTTTGTCGGGTAAGTATTCGGGTTCGGTAAACTATCAGACGCAGGTACAGACCTATGGGTGGAACGGCTGGAAGAGTGATGGGGCAACTGCGGGTACGACCGGGCAGGCAAAGCGCCTTGAGGCGATCCAGATGTATCTTACCGGAGAGGTGGCAAACTACTACGATATTTATTACCGCGTTCATGCGCAGAGCTACGGCTGGATGAACTGGGCGGCGAACGGGCAGAAAGCCGGCACGACCGGGCTTGCAAAACGGCTGGAGGCGATCCAGATCGTGCTTGTGAAAAAGACGGACAAGGCACCGGGAGCGACGTATAACGGCGTGGCTTCGGCAACCCCGGCTTGCTATGTGTCCCTGCGGGCGGAGAGCAACAATGTTCTGACGGCACTTGGAAACCACAGCGGCGGAAGCGGCACGGGGGATACGGTCAAGGGCGATACTGGCAAGGACAATGGGACCACGGGCGGCACGACGGACATCCCGGCGCCTCCGGTATGCGATCACGATTTTTCGGTCGTGACGCTGGCTGGGTATAAGTGTTCCAAGTGCGGCGAGCAGAAGGCTTATTATCACGACTGGGAAGTATTGTACGACGGCTTGAAGGACAAGACCACGGGCGATTTCTACGCCTGCAGGCATTCTTCGTGGGAAGTGACGTCCCTTGGGTTCAGATGCAAGTCCTGCGGCGGAGAGATCAAATGCTCCGGGCATAACTGGGTAGGGCAGGAACCGAGTGAGAACACTGGGGTTACACATGAGTTTTGCAAGTATTGTGATACAGATATCACAAAAGAAGGAACAACAAAGTCAAGCCATCGTTGTCCTTCGACGGGTTTAAGTTCTACAAAGGGGTTTGAGACTCGCCACGAATACCGCACCTCAGCGTGGGTTTGCAGCGGGGGATGCGGGGTAAAAATCCGCCATTGGGCGTCAGAAGACGAATGGGAATATCTCTACAATGTTGTTGATTCTAAGGGGAATGCAGACACTTTGAGCCTTGGATCTCCGTCTCAGAGCGTTATTAAAACCCTTAAATATGAAACTAAATGGTGGTAAATAAACCAAGGAAATAAGAGGAGGCGATTTTTTGTCTCCTCTTTTTTCTTGGCTGTAACGGGGGAATTAGATAGGTATAATGTTTTTGCGGCAATTTTGCTGATTAAACATTCTGAGGACGGATATATGAAAAACTCATTGACATATAAACAACTCAATGATACAATAAAATTGTAAATATACTTGTGGTTATATTCTCCCTACGACTGCCCTTACTCCAAAAGAGTGAGGGCGGTCGTAATATATAGAGGATATAAAGAGCTTAATAGTGGGTGGAAGATTTTTTGATTGTAAAATTCTGCACATATAGCCATGACGCTTGTATTTTATGGAATATATTGATTTTTCACTCATTTTCTCATATAATATAGGTGTAAATACTGATAGTTCTTGAATGAAAAACGTGAAGATATTATCAAGGAGGAACATAAAGGCAAAGTCCTAAGTGTCGAAGATTTTAGGATGATGCCTGAGAGGATTTTTCCTCTGTACGTGCTTATCTTGTGACACTTATGGATAAGGAAAAGGAGGAAAAAATGACACGCATATTTGTAGAAACACCTATGTTTACAAAAAAATGGCATGAGCTTGGGCTAAATGATGATGATTTAATGGCGTTACAAAATCGACTATTAGAAAATCCGAAAGCTGGAGATGCTATAAAAGGTACTGGTGGTCTTAGGAAAATAAGAATACCATATCAAGAACATGGGAAAAGAGGAGGTGCCAGAGTTCTTTATGTAGACATTGAAATCAAGGAAAAAATTCACTTAATCAATGTTTACACAAAAAAGGAACAAACGGATTTGTCGGCAGAGGAGAAAAAAGCCTTTGCTGCCATCATTCAAATCTTAAAGGAGGAATAAAACTATGGGTGATTTATTTAGTGATACCATAATAGGTCTATTGCAGGCAGTTAATATCGAAAAGGGATATATTCCCGTTGAAAAAATTTCTAATCTGCCAGCCGAAACCTATCGTGTGCCAAAATCTTTTGAAGAAGCGAATCCAATTTTTGTTTCTCCAAAAGAAAAATGTGTAATGTAAAAGAAATAAAGCTCCGTTATGTGCGGGGCTTTATTTTTTATTATTTTTCTTCAGACTAACGGCAACAAGGGCTGCTTTTGCTGCAAATCTACATTTCTGGAAAAGATCCTAGAATCGTTTGACATATCTGGATAATTATGATATTATAATAATGTAAACACACTCCGCTTTTGGTGTTTTCTGCCTCTGCTCCGCAGGGGCAGTTTTTTTACGCTTGAATTAACAAAACCAAACATATATCATCATTTCTCATAAATAAGTCATAACAAAATCAATAAAACGGTTGACAAATTAACAAATTGATGATATTATAAATCCATAGCAATACAAAGTTAAGAAAATGTTATTAAAAAGGAGCGATAAGTATGGGTGTAAAAAACTTTAAAGAATTTAGATCTCTGCTGCGGAAAGGCATTGGGACAAGAACCCAGAAGGAGTTTGCAAACGAGGTCAATATGGCGGAGCCGACAATCAACAGAATGTTAAATGCAGAGGAGATATCGCGACCGAGAAAGGCGACGCTAGAGAAACTTGCGCCGAAGATGCGCGGGGTGACTCTGAATGACCTCTTGACTGCCTGCGGGTACGAAAAAGAAAGTATCGAGGAAATGGTGTCTGCGGTGGTGGACGATATTAAGAGATGCTTGGATTTTTGCTGTAACATTAAGCTGCTTCAATCGTTTGAGATACTGCAGGAGCGACTGCGAGAATATATAGGTTCCGGAGCCGGAATCGAGATCAAAGAAAAACCAAGCTCAAAAGTAAAGGCTTTGAGTGCAGGGGCGGAATCAACGGCTGAAATCACAGTATCGTGGGAATGTGATAAATACGCATGTAAGTGTAAGGCAGAAATTTATTATATCGAGAGTACGGAAAGGGTATATTATTTATTTGGATATAACATCATTGAAAATACGCAGGAGGAGAGAGTGCTTAGCGATCTTGATGCAAAGAAGATTCTTAAATGTATATTCCCTAATACCGAAGGAGAAATGGTGCGAAACCATATTAAGGGCTTTGGGTTCTATGTCGATGGCACACCGAAGGGATTTATTGATTTCCTTGCAGAGCATAGTGACGTCCTCGCGAAAATGAAGATGGCAAGTCCGAACGCCCGGTGTTTAGCCCGGTATTTGGATGGAGATTGCGAGGCGTTTAACGAATATGCACAGGAGGAGTATGATACCTGTGGTCCTTGTGCGCTGATCTCGGATATAATGACCGCGGAAAGCGAGTTAAAATTCCGGTACTATGAAAAAGACGTCCGGATTCCGGAAGAAGAACAAAACGCGTGTATAATCTGCGAGGATAATGGTAGGGGAATAGGGAATAAGTTGACCCGCTACCTCTATGCTTGCGCGAAAACATTGGGATTAAAAACCTTCGGGGCTGTGGTATATAATACCTGCTACTGTGAGGATTCTGCGTTTGTATATAATACAGACACCTTCGGGAAGAATAAAGTGACCGAGTGATTGACTATCCCGGAAGAAAAGATTAAGAGCCTCCGATATGAAGCGTAGCCCGTCATTATCCCTCATTTCGGAACAATCTTGTTTTTTAAGGGATTTTGACATCTTCTTGTGACCACGGTATAATAAAAACACAAATGTATTTTGCTCTGGAGTTTGTTTTTCCTTCGTATGAGGAATCGTGATTTCCAGACGGCAGAAAGGAGGCAAAAAATGGTGACAGAGAGCATTTTTCATAATTTTGTGGTTAACGATGCGGAAGGGGCAGAACGGATCGTGGAGGCTCTATCTGCGTGGACTGAACAATACTTAGAGTGTACTTCAGAGGAAGAACGAGAGCAAATGGAAAATGAGCTTAGTCAGGCACTATCAAAAAATGGCTCAATAAGAAAAGTCAAACATTATATTATGCTTCAAATGAACGCGATCAAGATAAAGGAAGAACAGTACCAAGAGGATGTGAGGGAGGCTGAAAGAAGCCTCGCGGATGTAACTCCGGCAGCTCCGGCTCCAACTCCTCGGAAAGATGTTTTTGCCGGAATAGAAAACTTTGCGTCATCCCTTAATGAAATGGATGCTTTGATTCATAAATACAATGAACCTAAAAAGAAAGGGAAAAAGAAAAAATAGCCCAAATAGGAGGAATAGTCCATGGAATTATTACCGTATTATAGCGAAGACGACATGAATAAGATTATAAAAAATACTCGACAGGGGTTCATGGAAGAGATTTTAGAGGAGCTAGACGAATGTTATCCTCCAGAAAACCAGAAAATTCCAAAATGTGATTTCAAAAAAATTCTTTCAAATATTATTAAAAAGAAGGAAATTTCTTTCGAGAGTCCAGAGAGTGTCGAAAAAGATTTGGAAGCAATATATGATAAGAAATATAAAAACGAAATTGCTAAAAATTGGAAAATAATTGTAAGAATATATAATTCTTCAAAAACTATGGAACCAGATGATATAGCAAAGAAAATAGTGGAAACGCTTGGTTATGAGCAGACGGTTGAAACATTTTCCGTTATTGTATCCATTAAAATCCATGATGACAGGATCTATGAAGATAACAGGAATTGGATAAACTCTGTTTATTTTGCTTCAAAAGCTTACGATTCAGGGGCAACAACTTGGTCCAGAGAAAATCCGGTAATTTATGCCGGACTTGATGATATCCACACAGAGTATATTAACCAAATTCTTACCGCACTGAGAAAAATGGAAAAATAAACATTGTTCCTACAAAACGGCTTGCCCCGAATTAGTTCTCGCTTGTCCGGGATACTTCGGAGGAGAAGGGATCGGGACGATTTATATTCCGATAAAATATTGTCCCGAGTGCGGCAGAAAACTTGGAAAAGACGAAAATTGCGATGAATAAAGAAAGTTTGGGTACGGTCAATGGTAGAAACTGTGAGTGAGAGCGGAAAAGGAGTGGGTAAATATGTGTAAGAATTGTTTTGAGGATGGTTCAAGGAAGGAATCGACTACAAGTATAACCATAGAGAAAAATAACCATCGGATCATAATTCGCAATATTCCCTGCTTTCTCTGTTTGTCCTGCGGGGAAAAAATAATCTCTGATGATGTGTCGTCGCGAGTAGAAGAACTCTACCAACAGGCAAAAACAACCGCGCGGGAAATGTCGATTGTGGAGCATTGAGGAGGGATCGGATGCAAAATATTCCCGAGGAACATCTTTGTTTCACGAGGAAAAATTTCGTTCGGGCAGGATATATATTTGATGCCGCAAGAGAGGAATCCTCTGCGAGAGAATAAATAGTAGTCGTTATGCTTCATATGTGAGGGATAACGACTATTTTGTTGTCATTTTTTGGGGGTCAAATTGACATAAAGAGCTATGTATAGTATAATAAAAACACGAGTGAAACACGGACTAAAATTAGATGTAAGCAGGGGAGAGGAGGACAATTATGGAACTGAATGACCAGATAAAACGCTGGAATAAGATAGTGGGGACTGATGCCCCGGACGGAGAAAATGGTTACAGAGTGCTTTTAAAGAGAAGAGATTTAGGATATGAGATAAATAAAGCAAATAAAGACATAAAGAACGCATTGGTTTATGATAATAACGGGGACTATGCAAGGGTATATCTCGAAGAATACTTGAACGAGCATTTGCGCGATAGTTCGATATCTCTTGAGGAGCTTGCAATCAATCCGGAGGCTATGCATCTTGCTTTGGATGCAAAAGCTCTTTATGATTTGGTGTCAAATAGTGGGGCAAAGGAGAGGGTTGTTGAAGCAGCAAAGAGGCTTATGGAAAAATATGGGCTGGGTTGTTCTCTGGAGCCTATCACGATCGCAAGGGTAAGAAGTGAGGCTGAGATATGCTCTGGTGGTGGGCTATATATGAACAGGTTTTCGTCAGGGCGAAGAGGAAAGGATATTAAGCTGACGAAGAGCATTTATCAGTTTGACAGTTTCGACTCAATTATTGTATGTTGCGCAAAGGAGTGTATGGACGGCATTACGTTTGGATATGTCAACAATAAACTCAAGATAAACAACTGTTACGTGTTTATTATTAAAGACGGCGAAAATATTTATACCTTATCATATAAAAACAATTTCAGGGAAGTGTATTCGCTCTCAGACGATGCGAAAAAAGCGCTGTCTGGGGATGGCTGGCTGGATAAGGAAGATTCGGGAAAAAGGTCGTACAGAAAAATCGGAAAGTTAGAAAACCTTCCGGAAATAGATGCGCTATGGGTGGTTATGACAGCAGAGAAACTCAAAGAGAGGTTTTCTGCAGAAAAGGAGCTTCCGGATATTGAGTTATCTTATTCAAGAAGTATGATTAAATCTCCGGAATTGCCGAAGACGGAAGAATCTATTGCCGTGCAAAAGATAATGCCGAGCATAACACTTCCCAAAATAACGTTTGAAGATACGGAAGGGCTTATATATAATCGTGAGACAAAAGGGAAAAATAGCCGATATCTTGTAGAACGATATAAGGACGAGATAAATCCGAACGTGATGAATGTTGTTGCTGACTCAAATAAAGATTCTAAGGAGACACTTTGTTTGTCGGAACTGGTGTACACAAAGGATATTCTTGAGTATAAGCAGAAATTGATAGCTCGGTATAATTATGCGGAAGCTGTTGAATGGGAGTGCAAAAGGGATCGGAGGAAGAAAGAAGCTGCAATAAAGGAAAATATTTGTGAGCTAATTTCTGGGAGAGCAGAAGAAATCGTGTGTATGCAGCTCCGAGGAGAAATATGTTCGGAGGAAAAATCTTTTTTTGGAAATGTAATGACGTTTGATAAGTGGATAAGAGAAGACAGAAACACCACCTTCAAATTAGGAAATTTTGGAGGGTGGGGAAGAAAACAGGATTACAGATGTTATTTCACCCAAAAATCGCCCGGAGTCACTATATCAATCAAGCCCCGAAATGCGAAGGATATCGCTCTTGTTTGTGGAGTTGATATTAAGGCGCTTCCGGAAGAACTGAGACATTACGACAAAACCCAGAGCGAAATTGGCAGGCTGGACGGAATATCAATATCTGGTATAGTTGATCCGCTAACGTGTATTGAGGATGATTTTGACGAGCTTGATTTTAGTACCGCGATTGTCCTGTCGAAAGCAAAATATCTTGAGTTTTGTGAAAAAGCAGGGGTTCCAGCTGAAAAATTTTGGTTAAAGGAACCTCCGGCGTGCTTTTATGAAGTGAATAAGGAAAACGAATTATGTCCGGGGTGTCGTCAGTATTCTTTTGACACGCAAAAAATGGAACCTTCGTTAAAATGTCTAAAGTGCAAATGGCGGGATAAGCAGGAGGAATAAAAAATGAAAATGAGTCAAAGGAACTGGTGTGTAATACTCGCTGTGTTTGCGTTGATTGTATTGGGAGTAAATCTGAGTTCTGAAAGAACGGGATCAGGCGTATCTTGGAGAGGCGAGTATAGTACAAGGGCGATCCTGTCGAGCATAATAGATTATAATAAACAGTATAATTGCGATTCCCAAAATACTATGCCTTTAGAGGTGGCGTATGACTGCAAAGAGCTTATTCCCGGAAGGGAGTATATATTGTCGTTAGATGTTTACGAAAAGGGTGACGAAGGACTTGAGTATTTAGGGTATGTGACGAAACGGATTACGCCTTTAGATCGTTCGGGCACAGAATATGTTGCAATCAATGTTCCTGCGGAAAAGAAGGAGTATAAGGTTAATACAAGAATAATCTATTAGGAGGAGATCAAATCGGAAAAAGAAAGAGAAATTGCGGAAGACATTCTTAGGAGTGAGGAATTTTCCTCGGGGTTCCGGCTTTTTTCGGATAAAGCAACCCTTGAGGATTTTGTGATCGCGGACGAGGAGGAAAACTCCATGCCGCTGATCGAGTTTTTGGAAGAGTTTGTGCGGAGATTAAAAGAAAAATAGGAGGGAAAGTGGAGCAATGGAAGAAAAGAAGAATCCAGAGAGATTGGAATATACAGTAGAGGAATATAAAACGGAAAGAAAGAGAGGGACAATTTTTGCTTTTTTGGGATTGATCCTTATGGTGATGGCTCTTTCTGTTTTTGTGCTGATTTACGAGGCAAAGATTCTTCCGCCAAGTTTTGCGGGAAGAGTGTTTTGCTCGGCATTCCTTGTCTTAGGGCTGGGTATAGCCATGAATGGGTTGGTAATGATTTCGGCGGCGAATATAAAGCTGGAGAGATCAATAGAGGAAGATGTTAACGAGCTTGGCAAACTGGTTGATGAAGTCAAGGAAGAAGCAGAGAAGGCAGGGAAGAACTAAAGATAGGAGTGTGGACGGATGGATCGTGTTAACGGAATCGGGCGTGTAGCCGGGGGGCTTGCAATTTTTGTCTCTGCGGTAATGATGAAGGGTTTTGGTGAAACACTGGGAATAAGTGCTATATTAGGAGAGCTTTCTTTCATTTATGACTTCGCCGTTTGGACTTGTATAGCAATAGGGCTGGTGGGAACAACAATCGGAATGATAGATTTGTTGATTGGTATAGCGAATATTTCCCTAAGTAACCCCTACTATCTCCCGGTAATTGGAAGAAAAGGGAGAGCGAAAAAGGCTAAAATAAATTACATAGACAATAATAAGCTAATGGACGCAATCGAAAAAACGGTGTTGTCCCCTATTCGAGAAGTATGGGGATTGACACAGAATAAGGATTCGATATATCATCAAGAATATGTTTCTACATACGAAGGGTTAACACCGTATCTGGAAGAGATTGTTTCGGCGTTAAATGAGTGTTTAAAAGGAATAAATAAGGCAGAAAAACGCGGCGATACAGAGGAAGAAAAACGTCTTGCGGCACTTGTCGAAAGCCAGCTTTCCGGAAGTCTCGGCGCGGCGGTGGATCATATTGTTAATCAGATACAGAGTGTCCGGGAAAAGGAAATACAGCACGAAGCAGATGTTAAAGCTGCGGAGATTACTCTTTCCAAAGAGAGTCCGGTCTATTCTTCTCAGGATTCCCCTTTTGACACCTTGGATGTTCTGATGGCTCCGGAGCGTGAGAGGGAAGATCTTTTGAAAAAATATGAAGAACAATTAAAAAAGGAAGAGAATGGAAAACACGAAGATATTTCAGATTGTTAAGAATGTAGGAGGAATGTTTATGAAAATTCCACAGAGGATCGAAAAACTTCTTGAGAGAAGGGAAAAACTGGCGTATCACTTACAAGATGTAGAAGTTCAGTTAACCGACTGGCTTACCGAAAAAGGAGCTGATTTTTCGGACACGGATATTTGTGACAGTACTATAAGTGGTTGCATGATCTATGCAGAGCCAACAACAGCGAAACAGAATGTTAGACAATATATATTAGAAAAACTTTAGCAAGGAAGCGAGAAGGGAGAAAAGAGAAAAATGACTTTTGAGGGATTTATAGCGATTATTGTGATTTTAGCGGTTTTGGAACTGTTCGGACAAATGATTTTCGGAGGAATTGCAAAGCGCAGGAGAATACGGAAAATCAAAAATCTTGCGAATCAGGAGGCGGAACTGACACCGAAGGAATTTTTCTCTCTTCGGAAGGAGGGAAAGAATTTCCCTGGGGTGTATGTTTTGCATAACAAGACTAAAAATTTGTGCTATGTAGGACAGGGGACGCAGGTTTTCAACCGGGTAAACAGCCATTTAACCGGGAAGGGAAACGGGGATGTGTATGCGGACTATAAATATGGTGATGAATTTTCCATAAGAATTATTCCGTTTCAAGGAAGCGGGTATGATTCCATAAATGCCTTGGAAAAGGATACGATCTCTACATACAATGCGTTTGCTAAAGGATACAATAAGACGAGAGGAAACAATGGGTAGGAGCGGAATGATCCGCCCCGGTCAATGGAGGAGGTTACTATGGGTGATAAGGTGTTGGAGTTGATGAAGGAAGATGATGCTGCGGAAGTTGCGAGGCGCGTTGCGGAGCAAAACGGCAAATCTGATGTTCCCGGATACGAGGATGGCTTTGTGGAAGGCTGGTTTCGGGGAATGGAAAAAGCAAGGATCCGGATTGTACGTCAGTTGGTACACACAAAACTGAGTGACAGCAAGATCGCGGAGGTGACAAATATTCGGGTTGCTGAGGTAAAAGCGATCCGAGAGTCGGAAAATCAGAAGAGAACGTGTTGACATATTAACGGTTATACGTTATAATAAATTCGTAAGCACAAGAGGAAGTAATATTTCCTCTACTCCCCAAAATAAGAGAAGAATTTTTTTTGTTTTTCTCCCCAAGATAAGCTCCGGGTATGGATTCCGGGGCTTTTCTTCATTCTTCAGGTTGACAATTCCTGCGAAACAGCTATAATAAAAACAACCCAATAAATCCCCGTGCCTCCGTTTAGGCGTGGGAATCCCTAAAGACTTTCTGTTTTGCCGCAGGAGGTCTTTTCATTTTTGAGTGGGGATGAGCGGGTTAGGTGTAATATCCCTCGTTTCGCATGAATAACAAGTTCTCTGCCTTCGTTGACATACGCCTTAGTTTTTAGTATAATAGAGACATAAAATGATTTGCCATCATAGTAAAATATTTTTGTATAAGAAAGAGGAAGTATATAGTGCTCCTGAGTGATTTTCGGTGAAGCAGGGAAATAAAAAACCTCTTCGTGGGATTGTATAAAAAGAGGGGATATAACCGCTTGGGTGACATTGTATAGGGTAGCGGATATGTGACAGTATAGAATTGTATAAGAAAGAGAAAATATAATATCTCTTCTCAAGAAAGTGTTGTAAAAAGAGCAGTAATATAGTGTTGTTTGCATTTGTATAAAAAGAGGAAAATATATGACGGAACTAATGCAAAAATACATCGAGGAAAAAATAGCGAGTGCGGTAAATGTCGAGCGGGAGAATATCAGCGTCCGGCTTCTTAACAAAACCGCGCTGACAGATAAAGAAATATCGGAAATCACGGGGCTTTCTGAGGGATATATAGAGAGCCTTCGGGACGAATAGGAAAGGGGATAAAAATGGGTGTATGCAGCGTTCTCGAAATGAGATTAAAAACAAAGCCGTGGCAGGAGAGTCTTATAGACAAAAAGATGGAATGCGCGAGGGCTGTTTATAATGCCACATTGTCGGAGGCAATGAAAAATTACAATCGGATTATAAATACAAGAGAGTGGCAGGACGATCAAAAGAAAGTCCGGGCTTTTTATTCTGGAAGAAAAGCGGGAGAAAAAATTCCGCAAGAGATTAAAGATATTTTTAATAAAAGACAGAAGCAGTACCAAGGGGCATTGCTTACGAAATTCGGAATTGCTAAAATTGCGCAAAAGCACGCGAGATATTATAATAAAAACGTGTCGAGTAATATGGCCAGCGTTGGTATTGGCGCGCCTGTATGGTCGAGCATAGATAAATTCCTGTACGGGGATGGAAAAAAAGTGAAATATAAACGCCCTGGGGAGCTAAATTCCCTTGCTTCAAACGGCAAGAGCGGAATATTGCTCAAGCAGGATGAAAAAGGGTATTATCTCTATTTGTCTAACCAAAAGGCAAAGGCAAAACCGCTAAAGGTCTATTTATATGATACGAGAACGGACTACGATCGGGATATGATTTCTCGGAAAATTCTCATTGTACGTCTGGTTAGGAAAGCCTATGAGAACGGGTATAAATATTATGTGCAGCTTACGGTTGACGGAGCGCCATACGAAAGAACAGACGAAAAAGGCGAGCCTTTGTGTAAAAGAGGCGAAGGCAAGGTTGGTCTTGTGATTGACGGTAATAATGTTTATGCAGTATCAGATAAAGAGTCCCGCATGTTTAAACTCGACGAAAACTTCAAAGAGTACGAAAAGGCAATGGAAGAGATAGAAACAAGAATCGAATATCTCAGAAGATTGAATAATCCAAATAATTATGAAGAAAACGGGACGATAAAAAGAGGGCGCCTCACATGGAATAAATCCTGTGAGTATAAAAGAGCCGCGAAAGAGAAAAAAGAAATGACGAGAAAACGCCGGGAAACCTTGGCGATCACACAGAATGTGGTCATAAAAGAAATTCTCGAAATGGGGAACGATATTTATGTAGAGAAGAAAAGCTATCGTACCAAGAAAGAAAATTATGATCCGGACAAGAGCGATGCAGAATATTCGGTGAAAAAAATCCGTCGGAAAAAGATTCAGAATTTTGCCCCGGCCACGTTTCTTGAGAAACTAAAGACGAAGCTGGGGGATCGCGGAGCCCTTACAGAAATAAGCGGTTTTGGAGAATATTTTTATTATTGTTGTGATTCCGGAAAAAGTGACGAAGAAAGATTCAAAAACAATAAGGTCACTCTTGATGGAAGAGTATATAATGCTTTTAGTTACAGGGCTGTTATGCTCAAAAATATGGAAAATAAAAAACTTGATGTGGAAGGGGTAAAAAAAGACCTTTCTATCATAGGTTAGCGAAATAACCGGGGCGAGTTACCGTCCCTGTCGATGGAGATATCCAAGCGGCAGAAAACATAAGGAACCCGGGGAGTGCTTTTCTCCTGCTTCGGCAGGAGGATTGAGAAGCCGGAGGTACTTATGTGGCCTTTTGAGGTTTTAGAACCTTCTTTATAAAGGTGTAAAAGGGGGGTTTATGTTACCAAACAAAAATAGAAGGTTTGGAACCTTTAGAATTTACAAAGGTGTAAAAGTGGAGTTGCTTTAGTGACGATTGCTTTATTGGTTCGAAACCTTTAGAGTTTACAAAGGTGTAAAAGGTTATTGAATTAAATTCGTTGCTAAGTGTAGGTTTGGAGCCTTCTGATTTTTAGGGTTTTCGTGTTTAGAAAAAAAATATACCGGGGCGAGTTACCGTCCCTGTCGGCGGAGATTGCCGCACGGCAGAAAATATAAGGAACCCGGGGAGTGTTTTTCTCCTGCTTCGGCGGGAGGATTGAGAAGCCGGAGGTACTTATGTGGCCTTTTGAGGGTTTGGAACCTTTAGAATTTACAAAGGTGTAAAAGTGAAAAAACAGCATAATTGGGATTCAGCAGGGTTTGGAACCTTTAGAATTTACAAAGGTGTAAAAGGAGTTATCGGAATGGGCATATTTTTTGTCTGGTTTGGAACCTTTAGAATTTACAAAGGTGTAAAAGAGAAGAAACGTGATAGTATGGGACTACGTGGGTTGGAACCTTCTTTATAAAGGTGTAAAGGAGATTGACAATAGTTCCAGAATCGTTGATAGGGTTTGGAGCCTTCAGTTTTACAAGGCGTAAAGGATTGATTCGATTATATTGATGATAGTTATGGTAGTAAATCTGGTTTGGAACCTTCGGTTTTACAAGGAGTAAAGGACTTGATAACAGCGTTGGATTGAAACCTTCTTTACAAAGGAGTAAAGGTATAAGGAAAAAATAAAGGCACGAAAAAGAAGGTGCGGTTTGATAAAAAAGATTTTTGTTTGTGTATTTATAATTATATTTGCGTTGGCTGTGTCCGGAGTAATCTGGTATTTTTATATGGTTAAATCCCGGGAGAAACAGGTAGAACAGCTTCAACCGGAGAATATTGCGGAACTTTCGGACGATGATTCTATCCCGGAAGGAAGTCTTGGGTATTATATTATTGACGGCGTATATGTGCAGGAAAATCTTAAAGACCTGTATATGAAAAATTCTGATACGCGGGGATGGATTCGGATACCCGGGACAAAAGTGGATTACCCGGTGATGCAGTCCTCTTTGGAGGATGCGGACTTTTATCTCCATCGGGATTTTAATAAGAATTATTATTTTGGCGGAAGTATTTATGCGTCCGCTGAATCCGATACAGTATTTCCTTCTTCTAATGTAATTTTATACGGGCATCACATGACCGACGGCTCGATGTTCCGGCAGATAATGAATTTCGAGGATGAGTCCTATTACGAGAAAAACAAGGTAATATGGTATCAGACTTTGGACGGGCTTGGTAAATATGAGGTAATTGCCGCTTACCGGACTTCTACCCACGACGGAGATTTTAAGTTTTGGGAATATATAAACCCGAATAAGCAGGAGTTCGATACTTACGTGGAAGAAAGCCGAGAGAAAACGGGATATGTCCCAAGAGAATCGGCGGAATATGGAGATAAGTTGATTTCTTTGGTCACATGCGCTTATCACACTTACAACGGGAAGTTTGTGGTTGTAGCAAAGAGAGTGGAATACAAGGGGATCGACAAAACGAAAGAACCGATAGCGGTGTTAAATACAAAATGATATCCTTTATACATGAGGGATAACAAACGGGGCGAGTTACCGTCCCTGTCGGCATTTTTGATCGGCAGAAAATATAAGGAATCCGGGGAGTGTTTTTCTCCTGCTTCGGTGGGAGGAAAGAGAAGCCGGACGTACTTATATAGCCTTTGAGGGTTTGGAACCTTTAGAATTTACAAAGGTGTAAAAGGAAAAATTGGACGAGTTATATCGTGCCAGAGGTTTGGAACCTTTAGAATTTACAAAGGTGTAAAAGCAGACAAGAGCTTTAGAGCTTATAAACAAATAGGACGAGAAAACCCACGGTTTTAACCGCGAGGATGATAGTCCCATGTTAGGAGAGATAAACGAATGCAAAAAGGCATTAAGTTCCGGGCGTACCCGAATAAAGAACAAAAGAATTTAATAGACCGGACGCTTGGATGCTGCAGGCTGATCTACAACAAAGGTCTTTCTATGCGCGAAGATGCATATAAATCCGGAGAAAAGGTTAACTACTCCCAGACATCGGCGATGCTTACGGCATTAAAAAGGAATGATGATTATGCGTTTCTGAAGGAAGTTGATTCCATCGCGTTACAGCAATCCCTTCGGGATTTAGACCGCGGGTATGTAAATTTCTTTCAGAAAAGAGCAAAGTGTCCGACCTACAAGAGCAAGCACCAAAACCGACAGGCATACAGAACGCTTAACCAGAAGGATAATATCCGTATCGTAGGTAAACACATAAAGCTCCCGAAGATCGGACTCCTGAAGATCAGACAGTCTATGGATGTCGGGCATATCAACAACGTAACGGTCGAAAAGACACCGACGGGCAAGTATTTCGTCGTTCTGAACGTGGATTTTACCCCCGTCCGGGTGTCAAACGGCGGCGGACGTATCGGTATTGATGTCGGCATCAAGGAATTTTACACCGACAGTAATGGTGCGGTCGTAGAAAACCCGAAGTATCTGGAATCGTCCCTGCGGAAGCTCGCCAGAGAATCCCGCAGGCTTGCAAGGAAACAGAAGGGTTCTAACAACCGCCGGAAGCAGCGTCTCAAAGTGGCGCGCGTTCACGAACGCATTGCGAACCAACGGAATGATTTTTTACAGAAGCGATCAACGATACTTGTGCGCGAAAACCAAACCGTCTGTATCGAAGATTTGAACGTAAAAGGCATGATAAAAAACCGCAGGCTTGCGAAATCCATCGCGAGCGTCTCGTGGTCGAAGTTCTTCTCGATGCTTGAATACAAAGCAGAATGGTATGGTTCGTCCATAATTAAAGTACCGACGATGTATCCAAGCAGCCAGACGTGTAGCTGTTGCGGATATAAAAACCCGCTTGTGAAAAATCTTGCCATCCGGAAATGGGAATGTCCGGAGTGTCATGCTATTCACGACCGGGACAAAAACGCTGCGGTAAATATCTTAAAGAAGGGGCTTTCTGCCGCCTGAGAATAAAAAACTGTAAGTTGGGGCACAACCGAACAGTATAATCTACGCTTGTGGAGACTATGTAAATCTAAAGCCTTGGGGCAATGTAGCGGTCGTGGAAGCAAGAATCCCATTACTTTAGTGGTGGGAGTGTCAAATCCGGAGGTTTGGAACCTTGATTCAAGATTCGTTATTGGTTTGATAATATGTAGATAGAGAAATAATGTCTTTGATAAATGCAATGCTCTGGCATTGTATTTTTTTTGCCTTCGGGAAACAAAAAACGAAAAACGACAAATAAAAATAATGCAATATAAAATACATTAAAAACGTATTCTTTTCGTTTGCAAAATATTATTTGTTGCAAAATGCAACGAGATAACATATAATAAAAAAAGGAAAATTAAGGAAAAAGGGGTTTTGCGAAAATGGGCGAAAGAATAAGGGTTGCGCTGGCAATCGGGAATGAAGAGGTCGAAAACTGGTTAAAAGATAAAGTGTCGGATTATTGCCAGTTCGTAGGAATTGCAATCCATAGAGGACAGATTCTAACTATGTTAAATAAAACCATGCCGGACGTGCTTATTTTCGATGTGAGTCTTCCGAGTCAGAGGACAGATCCTTCCTTGGACGAGCTCACAAGCACGATCCGACAGCGGTATTCAGGCTGCCGGATGATTATATTGTGCGACGAACACACGCCGGGGGATGAATTTCTGACTATGCTTATAAGCAAGGGTATATACGACATATCTATGGGACAGACGGTGGATCTTCAGAAGGTGCTTGGGTTTGTGTTTACTCCGAATACCTATCAGAATGTCATGGGACTTCAAGGGCTTCCTTCGGCGTCCGATGAAGCTCTTGGGGTAAGAAAGGAAAAAACTACCTATGTGCAGCCGCCAGAAGAACATGCTGTCTACAATTCGCAATCTTCCGGCGGGTATTACGATCAGTCTCAGTATGAGCAGACAGGTTACGGACAATCGCAATACATCCAGATGTCATATAATCAGGCAGAGTATGAGCAGTCTGTTCCAAGTCCGGAGTTTGAATCCGACATCTCTGATACTTCGGTACTTACAAACGATATGAAATATTCTGGTCCGGCAGGAATTATATTCTCTCCAGTGGAAGAATATCCTCTTGCCACAAGCGGCAGGAAGGAAGTGGCATATACCTCGGATGGATACCGGAAGGACAATGTCCTTTACGGAGCTGCGCCGCAGCAGCGTTTTGGAAAAATCATCGCATTTACTTCTGCCAGAGAGGGCGTTGGATGTACTTCGGCAGCAATCAATTCCGCTATGGCTTTTGCTGCCAAAGGGAAAAAGGTACTCCTGCTTGATGCGACCTTCGGCAGAAGCGGGGTATATCAGAGGCTTGGACTTCCGGAGTCTTACGGAAATACGATGGAGGATTGCTTACGGATGTTTGCTGGAGGCCGGGATATCTCCCAGATGCCGCTTGGAAAAAACCATATCCAAAACGGGAATGAACATGGGAAGTATCTCCCCGAGAGCTTGCAGTTCCTGCGTTTTTCGGATGAAGTCGATGCATGTGCGGAATATAACCGCCTTCCATCACTTCTTGACTGTTTTCTTCAGTACTATGATTTCATGGTTGTAGACACATCCTTAAAGGCTATTAAAAGCCCTACGGTACAGACAGTCATGCAGAAGGCGGCAAAGGTGTGTCTTGTGACATTGCAGGATATTTATGAGGTGAACACGGCAAGCCAGATGTTGACGGAATTTGACCGGGTTGTACAGATTTCCGGGAAGTTGTTTGTTGTTATCAATCGCTATCAGGCGAAGGGTGCTCCGAGGGCGGAAATGATTCGCGGAGCATTAGGAGGGCTTGATGTTCTGTGTTTCAAGGACGACGGATATGGGTATATGCGGGCATATTCCGCCGGGAGAGCTTATTATCCATACGCGAAAAGGAAAACGCAGGAGATTTACGAACGCCTGTTAACGATGGTTTAAGGGGAGGAACAAAATGTCTCTTACATATGATTTGAATATCGACATAAAAATACCGGATTTCATAAAGAAGGATTTCCCCAAATCATCCGAAGAAAAGGATGTTCCGGATGTTCCGGCGGAAAAAGAAGTCCCGAAGGAGAAAACGTATAAAAAGAAAAGGAATGAAAAATCGGAGCTTGATCTTCTCATAGACAAAATCATCAAAGAGAAGAAGGAAATATATGAGGTTGTTTCGCCTACGTTAAATCAGTATCGGGAGATTCTTCCTGATAGGCTTATGGAATGGGAGTCCTCTCCGGAACTCTTTGATCGTTACGAGGGGGATTTCGTGGGGTATATGCTCGACTCGGCAGTATCTTATGCTTTTGAAATGGAACAAATACAAAGACAGAAATTTCTTGAGATGGAAGAGGCACAGGACGGAGATAAAAGCATTTCTTTTATTGATTTCCCGGCTTGTGAAGAAAAGCTCCATCTGGTAGAGGGACAGTTTTCAGATGTTGAAAGGGAGCAGATAGCCGAAAAGCTATATGCTCTATCCGTATCAATCTACCTAAAGTATCATTCGTCATCGGATTCCCCGAAACCTTATGACAATGACGACCTGTGGGGGGTTATATATACCGGAATCGCAAAGGCTCTTAATACCTATTCCATTGCGGAAGGAAGGATGAATGTGGCGTTTTCAAGCTGGGCGTATTCCTGTATGAATAACGCGTGTCTTGATCTTTTGCGGATGTATAACAGTAAAAAACGTGGAAACGGCATGATTACAATACCGCTCGACGATCCGCAGTCAAACTCAAAGGACGCAAAGAAAAACGACAAGTACAATGCGGGGAGTATTGCGTCGCTCTCGCAGGAGAATCAGATAGACAATATCTCTGGTGATGTTTCCCAAAAAGAGCTTGTGCAGAGGCTCTACGACGGAATGTACAATCTCGGCGTTAAAAAATCCGAGATAGACAAGCAGATTTATGTGCTTCAAGCGTATTTCGGACAGTTATTTGGATACCCGATGACGTTTGCAGATATTTCGCGGACGATGGGATCAAGCATTTCTCAGGTGACGACGGCTTTCCGGAAGGGAACAGAGAATCTGAAAAAATCTGCGGAGATTTTGGAGATTTCTCCCGAAGAAGTCCGTGAAGTTTTGTAAATTTACGTTTTACTAAATATAAGCGTTGTTATGCATATAAAAAGGAGGTTTTAGAAAGGTATGAAAAAATATGCAAGAAAAATGATTATGCTTTTAGGGGTGTTTTTGATGATGCTTCCGGTTGTTTACTCCGGAAGAGTGTCTTACGCTCTTGAAAGAACGCAGGCAGTACAAAACGCATCCGATCTTGGAGGATTGAATGTTTCCATCGGCGAGGATGGAGATTCTTTAAGTGTCGAAGGAATGGAAACGGACGATGATACTTGGACGACTCTTTTCAAAAAGTACAAAAAGGGTATTCTTGGATTCTTCGGTCTTGCCATGCTTACGTTTATTGCTTTCTTCATTAAGGGGGCGCTTGCCCTTGGCGCAAACGCAACAAACCCGAATGGTCGAAGAGAAGGAATTACGGGTTTGATCTGGACGGGTGTTGGTGCGGCTGTCTGTGGCTCGGTTGTTGTTATTACTGCGTTGTTTTGGAACGCGTTTAAGTAATTTAAGGAAGGGGTGTTAAGCAATGTTTTTCGATGTCTTCATCCCCGTAACACCAAATCCGGGCGACGGTAACGAGGGGAATCATTCGGCAAGCACGGATGCTTCCCAGTATGTGCCCGCCTTAAATGCCGTTCTTTTTAAGTATAAAGGTATCGTTTTAGGGGTTTTTGGCATGGCAACGCTTACTTTGCTGGCTCTGGCAATCTATTTCGCTATTCAGCTTGGGGGCGCTGGAAATAACCCGATGAAACGGCAACAGGCATCTTCGCGATTAGTCTTGTGGGGTATAGCAACAGCGATTATGGGTAGTTTCACTTTGTTTTTTGGTTTGGCCTTCAATTTTTTCAAATAAGGAGGGAATATGATTGGCTAGAGTATACTCTATGCCGCCGGATACTACCGAGAAAGAAAAGATATTCGGCGGAGTATTAACATTATCACAGGCAGGCTGGATCGGCGGAGGTTTTTTTCTCGCTTTGATCCTTGCTCTGCTTTTATTTCAGATTTTTAAATTTTTTGTGATTATAATATGCGCAGTTCCGTTTGTTGCGGGTTGTGTGTTTGCCTTAAAAAAGAAGGGTAATTACACTTATTTCCGGTACTTAATGTTAAAACGGCGGTATGATAACCGTATTAAACACTATATCAATAACGGAATGCACGATAGTCTTGAATTTTCAGCGGGAGGCGAGGACGAATAAAATGTTTGTAAATATTATGCTTGGTCTGGTTGTGGCTTTGGTAGTTGGAATTATAGTCCTCGTTATACTGATGGTCGCTAAACCAGACATTTTTTCTAAGAATAAAAATGCGAACGGCAAAGTAATATCCGCCGAAGATACGGTTGCTCAGGAAACGCAGACGGAAACGGTGGGGGATACGAAGGATTTTATCCCAGTTATTGAGTTCGATGACTACTCGATGGATTTCGGGAATCATAATTACCGGGCGATAGTTGAAGTATCCAGCGTCAATTATGCGCTTATGTCCCAAATGGAGCAGGACATGATCGAAGTAGGGTATCACTCGTTTCTTAATTCCCTTCGGTTTCCTATTGAAATTTACGTGCAAACACGGGAGTTTGATAAGGATTTCATGGTAGATAACCTGAAAAATGAGATAAAAAGAACGAAGCGGAGGTTCCCTTCGATAGAAAATTACGCGAAATTATACACAGATCAAATGCAGCAGGTCACAGATTACACCAAAAATTCAAAGGTAAAAAAGAAATTTATTATAATTCCTTATGATAATACAGAATTGTCGGATGTATCAGCGCTTACGAACGCGGAGATTAAGCAGTTTGCGTTGGAGCAGCTTTATAACCGATGTCAGGTTGTTGTCAGAGGAATGGCCGCAATCGGTCTTTCTGCACAGATTCTCAATAAAGCAGGCCTTATGGAGTGCCTGTATTCTTATTACCACCGGATTGCATATAGAATCGGCGGAGATATTGCAGGCGGAGAGTTTACTTCGCTTGTTGTGCAGGCAGAAAACGAGAAATACCGGGATAAAAGGGTTTCTTTCGACGAAATCCTTAATTCCGCAGAAAACAGGATCAAAACGGAGCTTATTACAGCAGACTCCTCGGAACAGGAGCTGGCTTTTTACAATTATGTTTACAGTATGCTTGAGTATTTCAAGCAAAATGATAGAAGTGGGTTTATCGGGGATTTAATGGATGAAGATAAAATGAAGGAATCCGGGAATTATGACAGCTATAAGGAATTTGTAGAAAATGATCCGGAGGCAGTTATTTATTCCAATTTTGAGCAGGCTCCTTCGGCAGAAGTTACGCCGCACTATTATTACGGAGAGGAAGAAGGGGGACAGTAGCATATGGGTATATTAGTTGGTTTTGTTTCTTTTATTGTTGTCGCCGTTATTGTTTTCATTATCCTTATTTTGGTAAACCCGAGGATGTTTACGAAGCAGAACTCTCTCAAGGTACAAAAAAACGAACCTAAGAAATCATTTTTGGCACAGGGAAGCCGGGATGAAATGCAGGAGATCGCTCCTTCTTTCATCGGGTATCCTTCAGAGTCAGAATTAAAGATTGAAAATAATTTCCAACGTGGTTTTGTTGTTAACGGGTATCCGGCGCGCGTAAGCATAAACTGGATGGATGATATATATTCCTACGACGGAGATATGGATGCGGCATTGCATATAGAACCCGCAAACGAACGAAATGCCTTGGATGAACTTACAGCAAAAATCACGGAGTATGAAGCGCAGTATCTCGCAGAGCTTGATAAAGGCTCCATTAAGCATATTACAGCCCTGCGGAGTAAGATTGATATTTTGATGCAGCAAAGATCGAAGCTGGAGCAAAACTTCGAGAATTTATTCCACGTCACAACGCTTTGTTCTCTTTACAAGGATGACGTGAAGGAGCTAAACAAGGCATCGCAGATGTTCCAATCGAGCTTGTCCGGATCGAGAATGAACGTCATGCCTCTTGATTTAAGACACGACGAGGCATTTAAGTCCTGTTCTCCGTTCGGGCTTTTGTCTATTCCGGATTACCAGAGAAACATGAATACGGGAGCCCTTGGAACCATGTTTCCATTTTACAATGCGGATATCAGCGATAATAAGGGAACCTTTCTCGGGTATGATGATTTCGGAAGATTGATTATCGTCGATTTATTCAATCGGCGCGCCTTGGGAGGTAATGCAAACTTCAGTATTATGGGGTGTTCCGGTTCCGGAAAAACATATCTTACCACGTTGATTATATCGCGCTCTGTCTTGGAGGGCGTTAAGCATTGTATTATTGATCCGGAAAACGAATACGGTCCTTGTGTGGAGGTTTATAAGGGGATTACTGTCCGGATATCTCCAAACTCCACTTCCCGTATGAATCCGTTTGACATAGACGAGGAGATCATAACGGATGATTATGGAAACGATACGGGGAAACGTTTTGTGGATATTAAGGGGAAGGTTGCAGAGCTGCTTAATCTCTTTGCCGTTATGATTCCAGAGTATATGAAGGATGCGGAAATCAAGTCAGAGATTTCTACCGTTTTGCTCGAAATGTATCATGATTTCGGCTTTACGGAAGATCCGGAGAGCTTATACGAAAACAGCGAGAGGTTTAATCCGGAAACAGGAGAATACGTGAGAGGCCGGGTATATAAGGTCATGCCTACCGTGAGCGATTTTCGCAATCGCCTTTATACAAGACAGCAGGCAACAGGAAACGCTCGGTTAGAGTCCGTTGTCAATGCGCTGGCTATGTACTGCAAGGGAGGTACATACGATCTCTTTGACGGACTATCAACCATCAACATGTCAGATTTCGATAAGGTTCCGGTATTCCGGTTCGACGTAAGCGAACTTGAGGAAGATGTTCTTCGTCCGATCGGTATGCACATCGTACTCACATGGGTATGGAACAAGTTTATGAAGAAGGATGTTAAGATTAAGAAGAGAGTTGTCTGTGACGAGGCGTGGATGTTGCTTAATTCCGCAATGGCAGGATCAGATAAGACGGCGCACTTCCTCGAAACGGCAGCTAGACGGGCGCGGAAGTATAATGGCTCTTTAGGAACTGTTTCTCAGCAGTTTAGAGAGTTCGTCGGTAGACCTGAAGGCCTTGCGATCTTATCAAACTCCGCTGTCCGTATCTTTATGCGGCAGGAACCGGAAGATATTCAGGCGGTCGGAGACAGATTTATCCTTTCGGATGGAGAAAAACAGTTCCTGCTTACAGCAGGCAGAGGAAAATTTCTTCTGAAGGCGAACTCAAACAGCATTGTAGGAAACACTTTCGCGTTTCCGTTTGAACACAACATGATTGCACGAGAGTAAAGGAGGGCAAAGGTTATGATTCGGTATTTTAAGAGAAAATTATTGCTTTTCATCGCCCTCATAGGCGTTTCTTTCCTCGGTTTTTTTACGATAGGACATGCAAAGGCACGGGAAAATGCTTATATCGCCTGCCTGATTGACGATGAATCGTTTATGTATAAGACGCAGGTGCTATATTCCGGACTTGAGATAGAGGCAGGGCGATATTCTACCCTCAACAACATGAATGTGTATGTGGAAGATGCGAGCAACCTTATTAACGTGTCTGATTACAATTTTGTGGACGCAAAGCCGTTTTCAGATAATTTTACGTCCGTCGGTGGCGCGATTGATAAAAACACGGGGAAAATTACGATCAAAGTAGTTTCTGACGGAAAAACGCTTGACGGAAGGGAGATTTCTTCGGATGACTGGTCTAAGGCGTATAATATTTCTGTTTCTACGGCAGAGGAAGTAACTAACGAAACAGGGGTTTCTTCAGATACGGTAAATGACCTTGTGACCGAAGGAAACGAAAAAAGATCAAACGATTCGAGTACACCGCTTACGTTTCCTAATAACATGAACTATTCTGCGGCAGAATCAGATATAAACCGGGCTTACTCGGTGTCTGAAAATCTCGGGGAAAATTTCCGTAATGCGCTTTTGTTTGTAAACGACGGGAAATCCTTTACGTCCGTAGATGCCCTTGTAGATACGGCATATGCCCTTGTTTCTTCCTCCGGTGTGATGACCAACCAGTATGGTACAAAATACCGGATCAGCTATTCGGGAGGAAATTCGGCGTACTCGTATTCCTGCCATATTGTCCGGGTTTCTTCTAAGTATGGAAAAAATGGACTGATGGATGAAGACGACAAAGAAATGGATTTTGTTTACGCTATCAAAAAAGGCTATAAAAACTGTTCCGCGGATGATTATTTTGAAGATGGGACAAAAAATAACCTGAATCCTCAAAAAGCGGCAGACAAGGATACATCCTATGTCACTTGGCAGCATTTATTCCTTGAGGCAGGAATATTATACGCGGAGGGTATTTCTTACTCCAACTGCGCGGATTTATATGAGCTGGAGGATTTTGAAGAGTCGCTTGTTAAGGTGGCTAGAAATTTCCTTTCGGGTATTCAAAACAAACTGCAGTTATATTCAACAGAGGATTGCATTTTGAATAACGCAATAAGGGGCTCTAAATCCTTTGTTTATGGGGTTTATCGTACAGGATATTCCACGAGTATTTTTCAATTTTTCCTTGTTATCCTTGCAATATCATTATCCCTTGTGGTTATGAGCCTTGTGGTAATGATAATGAAGAAACAATGGGCAATCGCGTCTCCAATGACACGGTTTTCGCTTATGCAGGGATTGCGTGATCTGGTGTTTGTGGTCTTAGCCCTTGGATTTTTATGGAAGGGGATGCAGTTTATCTTCCTCTGTAATTATAAATTTGTCGGGCTTGGACGAGCATGGGCGAATGGAAACACGCTTGCTCCAACGGGAGGATATAGCAGCTTATCAGCGATTTTATACACCTTTATCTTTTTTATAATCAAAACCTATGTAAATGTCGTGTATGTCCTGAGAGGTTTACTTGTCCCGGTTTTGATGTTTATTTCTCCTCTTGCAGTTTTTGTGTTTTCGTTTGGAGGAGTCGGAAAGAAGGTAACGCTGGTATGGTTAAAGGAATTTTTAGGTAACGTGTTCATCCAGACATTCCATTCTTTGGCTTACGCATTTATGATTTCATGTTCTGGTGGTTTGCGCGGAATTGAGGCATTGGTTGTATATGCAAGTATCATTCCTATTACATCTGTGATCCGTCAAGTCACAGGACTTGGAGGCGACGAGCTTCTACGGAAGGGACGTTCTCTTACAACCTCTATTGGCTCTACAATCGGTGCAGGGGTGCAGGCGGCGGCTTCTATCGAGGGTGCAAATGTGCAGGCTGACGCCATGAAGAAAGCGGCGAACACACAGGCAATCTCAAGTGCTGTCGGCGCAGGAGTCGGAGGAGCGCTTTCCTTTGCTGGCCCGGTTGGTATGGCTGCAGGAGGTTTAGTGAGCGCCGGAGCTAATGCTTTTGGTGGCTACAAGGCTGCGGAAATGGTTGCTAAGGGAACCAAGGAAGCCGCGCAAATATCCGGTGGTGGTGCGATGTTTAATGCTGCAATGGGAGCAGGATTATCCGCGGTTCTTGATTCTGGAGACGGACAGATACAGTCCGGGGTATCCCATGCGGCGGACAGCCAGCGACGGGCTTCTGAGGCGGAAGGAAGAATGTACTTGCAACAGGCAGATGCATTATCTGGAGGGGCAAGACAGATTGAAAACACCGCGGGACGATATGCTTCGGCAAAGCGGTTTACCGAAATGACGCAAAAAGCCGGAGGCGTGGATTTCAGAAATAGCGTGGAATCTTCCTCCTACAAACCGGGATTTGACTCCAATCAGAGAAGTTTGATACACCGTGGCTTCGATCCAGATCCGTCGTTTGGCGGCAGATCAAAAGTGGAGATCAAGAAGGATGGCGGGAAAACCTCCGGATACCGGGAGTTTTTCAATAACATTGAGTCCGCAAATCAAATTAAGAGCGCGGGCATATCCCCGCAGGATTGTTATAACAGCTTAAAGAGTGCGTATGAAGCAAAGGATAAGTCCGCTCTCAAGGAATTTTCTGTCTCGAAGGGCGTGAGCGAGGCAGGCGTTGTCGCAGCAGCTCTTAAATATGCGGATAAAAATTCGGCTGATAAAAAGCCTCTGGCGTTTTTCTCTAACGGTGGTTCGCTTTCTGTCGAAGGAGATACTCTCATAAATGATAAAACCTTTGCTTCCCGTCCATCACCATCATCGGCGGTCGATCGGGCAAGAAGAAACTTTGAGGGTGTGTAATCTCTCATAAATAAAGGATAGTGATAGGATGCAATCAGGTGGATACAATAAACAATCCCAAGAAGACAAGGCTCTTGAGGCGGGAAAACTTGGGATGTCTTCTACAATTAAACATCTGAGCAAGGCAAACAGTGGGTTCGCGAGCGGGTATAGAAAAGCTCTCGGGTTTAGCAAATCCGGATTAAAAGCCTTTTCCGGGCTTATGGGAAAGCTCCCGAAGGGGCTTTCCAAGGTCTTTGCCGCATTTAAGACTGTATTTACTGGGGTGCTCCCAAAGGCGCTTATCGTAGGAGGTACAGCGAGTGCGTTGGCTCTTTCGTCCTTTTCGTCCTGCGGATATTACGCAGGAAAGGAAGGGGATGGAAAAACCGGGAGCTACATAGATCACCAAAACATGAACGATGACGGGGAGATTGTGTATTCCAATGCAAATGCGAACTGCCGGGCGTATTATAAGCTCCTGTCGGAGAGAAAATCCGTCTGGCAGGAATATACGGACGAAGCCGGGAATAAATCCCTAATACTTCCGACAGACGAGAACGCCGTCAGCGATTACTTCAAAAACGACAAGGACTTTTATCTCGATCCAGATTTGCTATTTGCCTTAAATGATGCGATATTTGGAGAGGATACAGTATATCCGGAGGCATTTCTAAGGCCTGTGTTATACGATGAAGAAACCTACGAGCTTGCATCACTCACAGACGCCCAGGGGCGGCTTGCCATTACTTCGGATGTATATGATAAATCCGGAAAAAAGACCGGGAAAAAGCAGGCTTCGGTGTCAGATTACGGGCTCGCCTCTGTGCTTACCTATGAGGAAAAGACGGAAACAACGAGAGCGTCAGGAACTTATTACAAGCAGGACTATTTAACAGACAACGGCGTAGTAAAACAGAAGGATATAAATGAATCGTATAATTTTACGGTAAAAACGGAGAAGAGGAATGTCCTTACTCATGCGATCTCCTTTGCGGGCGATGTGTCGTATTCCTATACTCCTACAACCACCTTTACGAAATGCGTCGCCTCCGGAGAAAAATCGACCAACGAAGGGGACGCCGTAGAAAAGTATGAGTATTACAACGGAACAGTATCCCTTGGCAGAGCCGTCCGGGTTATTAAGGGAAGCGACGGAAAAACATACTCCGGGGCGTATCTGGAACAGCACGCCGAGGATTTTTCAACCGCTGGGTTCCCGTTTTCCAAGACGTTTTTACACTTTGATGAGCAGACAGGGGCGGGATATACGGAGGATGCGATTTCTGCGTGGATTGCGGCACACGAAAATACCTTTTCGGTTGACGGGGAGGACATTACAGTATCTTATACCTACAAGGAGAATTACAAAACAAAGGATGTATCCTTGTGCAAGTACCGGACGTCTGACAGCGGAGAATACGTTGATTTTGTAAATCAGGGGGCTACGACAGTACATAAAAACAGTAATCAGTATTTATATGACTATTTGGAATATTTTTCGTGCTACAAGCCCGTGAATATATCCAGAAGTTATGAATCATTTAAGAAAATGACCTCTCAGGCATCAAACACCAATTCCCTGCTTTCTTCTGGGGGTAGCAAGGATACCTATGGAAGCGGGAAAAACACCATAGAACAGTTATATAACGGCGGGGCAGAGGGGAAAGAGCGGCTTGAAATCATCTGGGATATTCTGGTAACGTTCGGATATTCAGAACTGCAGGCGGCAGCTCTGATGGGAAATATGGCGCAGGAGAGCGGTTATACACCCACGGCTGTAAATTCTTCCTCCGGTGCGTATGGAATATGTCAATGGCTGGGTTCACGCTATACCAACCTTGAAAACTTCGCCGGAGGCTTGGGAAAAGACATATCGGACTTGGAAGCACAGGCGAATTTTGCATGTATGGAGCTTTCCCCGGACAATACTTATGATTACTGCGATTTTCAATGGCTGTCCCAAAGTAATATTGATACCTTCAAGAATAGCACGGACATAAATGAGATAACCGAGGTAATTGCCCGCGGATGGGAACGCTGTGGGGACGGCGAGGCGTATATGTCGAACCGTATTTCTAATGCAAATTCCGCCTACGAGCTTTTCTCTGGAAGAACCCCGGAGCATGAGGCAATGGATATTTCTCCTTCTGGACAAAAAGGCGGAAACTCCGGGTTTATTGTTACAGATACATCGGGGGTTACGAGGAATATGTCAAGGGCGGACAAGGAAGAGTTTAATCGGTTCTATCATGCCGTTGATAACGTGTATGACGGGAATTATATTCTTGAGTTTACTGCGTCCCCAAAGGGACATTCCGAGGTCAATAAAATATTGCTTTTGGCAAATTCTTTCATCAACCAAAGCACGTTATCAAGCGAAAGAAACAAGTCTCTGGATGTTTTATGGGACGAGGACTATTTAACTGATCTTGCGGATAAAAAAGAAACGGTGTCTGGGGTTTATGGTGTAGACCACATGGATAACCCAAGGCTTGCGGTAGAAGATATCAGCGGACTTCCGTACTGGACAACCTTAAGCCCGTTCCATCAAGCTGGGTATGGGCTTCCGAACTGTACTACATGGGCGTGGGGAAGAAGATATGAAATAGAAGGACAACGGCCGCATTTGTCGACGGGTGATGCACACAGCTTTTGGGATCAGAATACTTACTATGAATCCGGTCAAGTGCCGAAGGCAGGCGCAGTTATGGTCTGGAGCAAGGGCGGTGGTGCCGGGCATGTGGCGATCGTAGAGCAGGTCAACGCGGATGGCACGATCACGATATCTCAGAGTGGATGGAAGACCGAAGCGTGGAATCCATACATTGTCGTGACAAAATCTGTGGCGGAAGCGGAGTATTATGCTGGACCACCGTATAAATTTTTGGGATATATTTATTTAACGCCGCGGAATCAATAATAAATTACGTCTTACTTAGTATAAGTAAGCATAACAGGAGGATGCTTATGCAAAAAAGTCTGTCAAAAACAGAGCTTTCCAAGAGTTTGATTAAAATTCGGAAAACAAATAACCTTACACAACAGGGAATGGCACAGCAGCTTGGAATAACAAGGTTTATGGTAGCAGCTTACGAAAACGGGCTTAGAAACCCGTCGTTAGACACTCTTGTTATGATCTCTGACGTGTTCCATGTGTCTGTTGATGATCTATTAAAAGGAATGTAAAGGAGTGAGAGGATGAAAAGATTTATTTTAGGCGCGGTAATATTTCTCGTGGCCTTCTTATGCACAGGTAAAGTAAGTATGGCAAAGGAAAATGCCGTGGTAGATTTAGGACCTCCGGTTACAACAACCGAGGAGGGAGTGGAATCGTCGAGTGGGCTTGCAGATACTTCGGAAACAGATATTACGGCGGGCTTATTACCCGATGTTAACACGGATTCGTTTTTTCAGAGGTTATATAAAAAAATTCGGTCGATGTTAACCGGAACGCAGATGATCGTGGCGATTGTTTTGATTGCACTTTTCTGTATTGAAACGGTACTGGTTATAGTTGCTGCCATCGGAAACAAACAAAAGGTTCCGTGGTTCTTGGTTGCGATGGGACTTACAGCCCTGATGTTTGTCTGTAACTTGTATGCGGTTCAGATCACTTCCGCATTTGCTTCGTGGTTTATGAGCTAATAAAAAGGGGCGGGTTCGACCGTCCCCTTTTTTGATTTTGCTTTATCATCCCTCATGCGTGAAGAATATTGAGGAAATAAGGGAAAAATCAACCCTGAAAACGCGGAATCTATGGCGTAGATCGTTTGACATACAGAGATAAAAATGGTAGAATAACAATATAAAACGAAAGGAGATTATTTATGCTGCACAAAGATCCGTTGCAATATAATCAAACCCTCGGGAAACCAAAAACAGACGGAAAACTGATCGCGATTATCGTGCTTGGTATCCTGTGCGTAACAGAGCTTGGGGGTATTATGGTGTTACTTAGAAAAAATAAAACTCCGGAAATAACCACGACAGAGGTTGTTACCGAAGCTGTTACGGAAACGGTAACGGATGCAACAACCAATGAGATTCCTGTTACCGAAGAGATAACAGAGGCGGTTACGGAGGTTTCAACCGAAGAGGTTACTGAGGCAGTACCGGAGGATTTTACGACAAAGGAATATTACCCGCTGTTTACGGCATACACAGAGAAGTATAATGCGAAGCAGTTATCGGAGGCAATAAATAACGCATATCTGCTGGAGCTTCGGGAAGTTATTCTTAATCAGACACTTCAGGGAGTAAATGCGGCGGATGAGCCGGGGTATTGGGATGTTCTTACGTCCCAGTACGGAGGAGATTTTACAACCTCGCTTACGCTGACTTCGGAAACTGTTCTTGGGGATGACGTAAAAAGTTCTCTTGCGGAGCAGTTATCCGCATATGGGTTTGCCGGAGCAATCGAGCAGGCGGTGTCAGTATCCGCAACGCAGACGGTTACGCTTACGGGGCAGGATGCTCCATGTGCGCAGTATAACAACAAATATGTTGTAATAAAGACGGAAGGAGCGTGGTGGATCGTTGGGAAACAAGCAGAATAAATGGAAAGTTGGAACATGCCGGGTTTGTAATCAGAAAAAGGTGCCTTTAGTTCCGGTCGATAATATCAATCCGGGCGCGCCATCGAAAATATGTGTATCCTGCGTAGATAAAATGTTCGATACTGTTTATAATAGCCGCAACAAAAATGAGGCGGAGTTATACCGGAATAGCGCGGTTTGGAACATTGGAAAATGTAAGCGGTGCAAATCAAAAAAGGTTCGTTTAGTCCCGGGATTAGGAATTGATCTCTGTGTGACGTGCGCGAATGAACTAGGGTACGAGCTTGCTCTTAATGAGTGGGGTGAAAGAGGTTTAGATCGGTGTATCCTGTGTGGGGCAAATCATGCTTGTTCTAAATCGTTCGGAAGGGTTTGCGCGTCTTGCGCGACAAGGCTCTATAAAGTGGCTCAAGCAGAACAACACGACCGGTTTCGCGAACCGAAAGAGGTTTCGTATGAAATAAAGGACTTGGCGATAGAGACTAGAGAGAAATTAGTGCGTATGGTGAACGAAAAATATCCTCTTTCGCCACATAATTTAGACCAGATAGAAGACGAATTTGTTTACCAACTTAAAACCCGAGGGAAAAATTAAAGGAGAGTGAGATAAAGGAGAGTGAGAAATATTAAAATTTTAGGGAGAGAAATAAGCGAGGTTAAATATGAGGATAACCTATCTATGACCTCGCTTGGAATCGAATTTATGGAGTACGGCTCTAAGCGGGATGCGGAGTTTTTCCGGCTTGCGAGCAAACATATTATGTGTCTGATGGCAGCTTATTATCTATCGTTGGTGCCTTTTTTGAAGGTATTTACAAGCCTTACAAGACAACTTCGGAGTTTTGTGTTCTTCGGGATTCCGGTTTGCGCGGTGGCGATTGCGATTGTTGTATGCCGCATAGCTGCGAACCACAGGTTTGAGAAAACCGTGCGGGAGAACATTTTCGCTGATGTGGAGAAGAAGGGACAGCTTACGATGATCGCCCTTCGGGATTTCTGTCTGTATAATCCGACGTGCTTCCTCACAGTAGAGAAACATATGGTATCTGTACGAAACCTGAAGACCAAAAAGAATATGGACTTTGAAGTAGAAACACAGGTTGAAGAAGACGAAACTCTTTCAGGCAAAATGCGGGTTGTGTTCTGCGATTCCTGCGTAAAATTCTTCCTTCCGGCTAAATAGGAAGGAATATAGCACGCCCGATAGAAAAAAGAAAACAAAAGACTATACCGGGAGAACCCCGGTGATATATTAAGGAGGGTATTTGATGAACAAGGTAATTTTGATGGGACGGTTAACAAGAGATCCGGAAGTTAGGTATTCGCAGGCGGCAGAACCTTTAGCAATCGCTAGATACACCCTGGCGGTAGACCGCCGCTTCCAGAGAAGGGAAAATTCCGGAAATGAACAGACCGCAGATTTTATTTCTTGTGTTGCATTTGGCAAACAGGGGGAATTTGCGGAGAAATATCTGAAGCAGGGCATGAAGGTCGCAATAACGGGTAGAATCCAGACGGGAAGCTACACAAACCGGGATGGAAATAAGGTGTACACGACGGACGTGGTAGTGGAAGAACATGAGTTTTGCGAAAGCAAGATGTCTTCTTCAGGTCAGGGGAGACCTGCTCCGGCAGATGCAAATGCCGAAGGCTTCATGAATATACCGGATAATATTTCAACAAACGATCTTCCATTTAAGTAGATGTTATTTATACCCCTCTTTCTTCGAGGGGTATTTTTTTCGTTTTGTTCAAAATCGACGGAAAAGTTTTTCGCGGGGAAACTTTGCTGTTTATTTTTCTTTCGTCTCTTGTTCTTGCATGGTTTCTTCCTTTTGTTTCGTTTGACATATAATTGCAAATATACTATAATAAAAATAAAGAATATATAATATTTTAGATTGGAGGGAGCGTATGGAGATAATCAGATTTCGCTATAATAAGGCGGGAATCAAAAAAGAAATAGAAGAAATCCAATTACGTCAAGAATACTTAAAAATTTGTTTGGAATTTTTACAGGTTGACGGTTTTAATGTGTTTGTCGAATGTGGGATATGTGTAGACAAGAAAAAAGATGTCGAATCAGAGGATCGGGATTATATTATTTCTGCAATTTTTGACTTTGACAGTATTTCTTACATGGATGTTGACAAAATCGCCCCAGATGCCGAAAACCGGGAGGAGATAGAGAAAGCATTAGAGGATATTCAGTTGTATTTGGCTGGATGTAGAAGACTCTCCCGTAAAAGAAAGGCCCCGAAGAGTATGTGGGAGCATCCGTGCCTTGTAAGTTTATCTGTTTTGACGGTGAAACAAAGGATGTCTCAAATTCAGAAGGAGTATGATTCGCTTGAAAATGATCTTAGACGATATAAACAGCTTCTTGCGATTGTAATGCGTTTCGATCAACTTAAATCTTCTTTAGATAGTAACAAGGTAAAAGGGGATGTATTTACGATGGAGACTTATAATGACGTAAGAATGTTCTCAAAACTGCTTATAAGGAGGACGGAAAATACGAGTTATGCAGGAATGAAGCCGGAGGATATTCCTGTCGATAGGAATAAGCGATTTCCGCAGAAGGTTGTTTTACTTCCTTTTGAAAATGACGTCGATAAGGATCGGTATAGCGGAATTTTTCCCTATAAAAAAGTAAAAAGACTTAGAAACGAGAGTTATCTGTCGGTTGCTCTCATTGGAGAGTAAATAACAGGAGGAAGAGATTATGACTCCATTTTTATTAAGAATCATAAAAACAGTAATTTTCCTCCTGTGTTTATGGGGATTACTGTTTCTGAACTGGTGGTCAGGGAAGAATAATAAGAAGGTTTTGCGTGGATTATCGACTGTACTTGCGATATTTTTCATTGTTTTTGTTATATGGAGCAAGTTCGGGCTATAAAATTAGTTTGGAAAGGGAGTGACTGTATGGGTGCAGAGGTGATGCAGAATGAACAGCCGCTTAAGTATAAAAGAAGTAAACCATTTGAATATTATTATAAATACGCCGTAGATTATTACAAAGAACATGGAGACCTTAATGTTCCACAAAAATATTCTGTGGATGGAGTGAACCTTGGATTGTGGGTTTCTTATCAGAGAAGACACCAAGATAAGTGTTCCTCGGAACACAAAGAAATGTTGGATAAAATCGGGATGATTTGGGATACAGGTAAGCATCGGAGCTGGGCCTACGGATACAAGTTTTTTAAGGAGTATGTAAAAAACCATAATCCGAGAGTCCAGCAGGATGTTATGTACAAGGGATTTGCCCTTGGGAAATGGTGTGTTCTTCAGCGTTCCCGAAAGACTGAGGGGCGGATGCCGGATGACCAGATCGCTATGCTGGATGAACTGGGGTTTGTGTGGGACCCGCGCGGTGAACGTCTAGTCAGCGAACGTGTTGCCCTATTCCGGGACTATTACATGGAAAAGGGGCATTTGCTTCCGCTTATTTCTGAAATGTATAAGGGGAAAGAAATCGGAATGTACGTGGTTCGCTATCGGGATTTATACCGAAGGGGGAAGCTTACTTCAGACCAGATTAAAGCACTTGAAAGCGTGGGTATGCAATGGAACGGCAGGGAGTCATACTGGATGCACAACTACGAGCTGTGCAAGGAATGTCTCGAAACCGAGCCTAAAATTATGGCTGCAACTGTTTATGACGGATGGAGAATCGGTCAATGGCTGACTAGACAGAAGATCGAGTTAAATAACGGCACATTACCAGAAAATAGGAAGCCGCTTGTAGAAGAGCTGCTTTCCTCTGGATCCCTGACCTCCAGATGGGAGATTGGATACAACGTGGCAAAGAAGTATTATGATGAACACGGAAATCTTGATGTAGAAAGAGCGGTTTATGATAATTTTGAGTTGAAAAAGTGGCTGAATACACAGCGGTACAAAAATTCCGCGGGAACACTTGCGGAAAAATACAAGATAAAGCTGGATGAGCTTGGAATGAATTGGGAAAGGAGGCGGAAACAATGATCCTTACGAATAGTGATAAAAAAAGAATAGTTGTTTGCTTGATAATCTATGCGGGAGCATTTATTTCTTCTATATTATTCCGGATGCTTAGTCACAGTCTTTGTGTCGGAATCCTCATCTTTACCGGGGCGGTTTTTGTGAAGGCGATAGTGGATTCCTTAAACCCGAAGTTGGCGCCCGTGTTTCCGGTGCCTCTGGGGATTTTCTGCGGGAGCTGCATCGCGGTATTTATTGTGTTATTTGCTATGTTGCTAAAATAAAGGGGAATTTGCAATTATGGATTTATTTGAAAACAAAGAGTTTCTGGCTGCGCTCGACGAGTTATCGAAAGTCAGCGATGTGTTCGTGGATCACGTAAATAAAAAAGTCCGGGTGGACTGCAGGGAAAATTACTCTCCGTTAACAGAGGAAAAAGTTCGGGAGGAAGTGGAAGAGATTCTAAAGCGGAATAAACAACGAGGGGGAGGCTTGAAAGACATTCGCTATGAAACCAACGATGGCGGAGCGGTGGCAGTATGGAGTGAAAAGGATGGGTATATCCCAGAAAATATCGCAAGAGTGGTCGCGGAAGATCAGGAATAGTAAAAAATAAAAAATATTTTGAAAAATTACGGGCAAATTGCCCGTTTTTTTTGTTCCTTCGCGTCTTACTATTTTTGTAACCATAAATGGTAGACAGGGGAATCCCCTGTCGAGTAGAAAAATTATTAAGGAGGAAATTATTATGGTTAAAGTTATTGGTGTTGGAAGGTTAACAAGAGACCCGGAGGTTTCTTACAGTCAAAAGGGTAATGGCAATCAGCTCGCCGTTGCACGTTTCATCCTTGCGGTGAAGAGGCCTTTCGTAAAAGAAGGTCAGCAGGACACGGACTTCCTTCCGTGTGTCGTCTTCGGCAAGGCAGCCGAGACGGCAGAAAAGCATCTGTCAAAGGGTGCGAAGATCGCCTTCGAGGGAAGGCCACAGTCCTACAAGGACGAAAAGGACCAGTTCGCTATCAGTTTCTTAATTGAAAACTGGGAGTTCGATGAGTCGAAGGCGGAAGCCGAAGCTCGAAAGAAGAACTCCCAGCAGGGTAATGGAAACCCACAGGGAAACCAGTACCAGCAGGGCAATGGATACCAGAATGGTAACCAGAACCAGCAGGGCAATGGTAACCCACAGGGAAACCAGTACCAGCAGGGCAATGGTAACCCACAGGGAAACCAGTACCAGCAGGGCAATGGATACCAGAATGGTAACCAGA
>ERZ1026944.51-NODE-51-length-76326-cov-8.821033_pt1 | contig 76326 bp, 77 predicted proteins | sample MGYA00519569_ERZ1026944 | MGnify/ENA primary metagenome ERZ1026944 (study PRJEB26926, sample SAMN06164618) | human gut metagenome | biome: ENVO:00009003; feature: ENVO:2100002; material: ENVO:00002003 | host: Homo sapiens | place: USA | collected 2012 ... | reverse complement strand
GTATAAGAGACAGCTCCATGTGCAGGCCATCGACCAGAGCGAGGCCATCAAGACGGTTAAGCGCAAGATCACCGACCTTGACGCCATGAAGATACAGGAACAGAAACGAGCTGTCCGCAGCGGCTACGACATGGACATCCTGCCCAGCGACCTTGCCACCTACGGACAGGACGCCAAGGAGCTTTTGAAAACCCTGCAAAGCCGGAATGAGCGAATGTTCCAGATCACCTTTCTGGTGATGAACACCGCCGACACCCGGCAGAAGTTGGAGAACGATGTATTTTGGGCCGCAGGCGTGGCACAGAAATACAACTGTTCTCTTGTCCGTCTGGACTACCAGCAGGAACAGGGCCTTATGAGCAGCCTGCCGCTGGGGGCCAACCACATCAAGATCGAGCGTTCCTTGACGACTTCCAGCGTGGCCGTGTTTGTGCCTTTCGTGACACAGGAGCTTTTCATGGGCGGCGACGCCATGTATTACGGCGTCAATGCCAAGACCGGCAACATGATTATGCTGGACAGAAAACGGGCGCGGTGTCCCAACGGCTTGAAGCTGGGTACTCCCGGTTCCGGCAAATCCATGAGCTGTAAATCCGAGATCGTCAGTGTGTTCCTCTGTACCCCGGACGATGTATATATCTGCGATCCAGAGGCGGAATATTATCCCCTTGTGAAGCGGCTCCACGGCCAAGTGGTGAAACTGTCGCCTACCAGCAAATCCTATGTAAACCCGCTGGACATCAACCTGAATTACAGCGAGGACGAAAATCCGCTGGCCTTGAAAAGTGATTTCGTGCTGTCGTTCTGTGAGCTTGTCATGGGCGGCAAGAACGGGCTGGAAGCCATTGAAAAGACGGTCATTGACCGTGCTGTGCAGGTGATCTACCGGCCTTATCTGGCAGACCCCCGTCCGGAGAATATGCCGATCCTGTCCGATCTGCATCAAGCCCTGTTAGACCAGCATATCCTGGAGGCTGACCGTGTGGCGCAGGCCCTTGACCTGTATGTAAACGGCAGCCTAAACGTCTTTAACCACCGCACCAATGTCAACATCGAAAACCGCATTGTGGCCTTTGACATCAAAGAGCTGGGAAAACAATTAAAGAAGCTCGGTATGCTCATTGTCCAAGACCAGATTTGGGGCCGTGTGACCCAAAACCGCAGCCAAGGCAAGGCGACGTGGTACTTCTGCGACGAGTTCCATTTGCTTTTGCGAGAGGAACAGACGGCAGCTTTCTCCTGCGAGATTTGGAAGCGATTCAGAAAATGGGGAGGCATCCCGACCGGGGCGACCCAGAACGTCAAAGACCTGCTTTCTTCCCCGGAGATCGAAAACATTCTGGAAAACAGCGACTTCATTTGCCTGCTCAATCAGGCGTCCGGCGACCGGCGCATCCTTGCGGAGCGATTGAACATTTCCCCGCAGCAGTTACGGTATGTGGACAATTCTGAACCCGGCGAGGGGCTTTTGATCTATGAAAATGTGATTCTGCCGTTCCGCAACCCCATCCCGCAGCGCAGCCAGCTCTACAAGATTATGACGACCCGGTTAGGTGAGGGCGAAACGGTATGACAGACAAGGAGGTGACGCCCTATGAAGCAGTTGAAACCCCGTGACAAGGTGACGCAGCACATGACCCGCGACGGCCTGACGCTGGATAACCAGACCACCGGCGAGAGCATCAACATTTCCAGCCGGGAGGCCGAACAGGACTATTCCGCAGCCGAGCCGGGCGGCACCGCTGAAAAGGTGCTGGAACGTGCCGGAGACATCCGGGAGCGCAGCAAGGCGAAGCGGGTCGCCAAGGATGGCGCGAATACAGCGGCGCAGGCCACCGGCCCCGCGTCCCGCCTGCAATTCACCGCCGAGGAACGGGCCGATCCCGCCCTTTCCAAGTACGTTCACAAGGCGGAAAAGCGGGCGGATAAGCTGGACGCAGCCAAAGAAGCCCTGCCGAAAAAGCGCGTCGTCACCACGGAAACCGTCTATGACGAGGCCAAGGGCAAGGCCAAAACCAAGCTGCACTTTGACAAGGTGGAGAAACCGGCCCCCAAGCTCAAACCCAACCCGGCCAGCCGTCCGATGGAGGAAGCGGGCCTGTATCTGCATGGGAAAATCCATGAGGTTGAGCATGAGAATGTGGGCGTCGAGGGCGGCCATAAGGGAGAAGAACTTGCCGAGCGCCAAGCAGGAAAAGCCATCCGCAGCGGCATCCGGCGTCATAAGCTCAAACCCTACCGGGCCGCAGCCAAGGCCGAGAAAAAGGCCATTGCCGCCAATGCGGAGTACATCTACCAGAAATCCTTGCGGGACAACCCAGAAATGGCGCAGGCGGTGAAAAACCCGGTGGCCCGGTTCTGGCAGAAACAGAAAATCAAACGGGACTATGCCAAGGCAGCACGGGCGGCGGGTCAGACGGCAAAGGGCGCAGCCAGCGCCACCAAAACCACCGCCGCAGCCGCCAAGAAAGCCGCCGAGAAAAGCAAACAGGCCGCGTCCTTTGTGGCCCGGCACTGGAAAGGTGTGCTGCTGATCGGCGGCGTGGGCCTTATGCTCATGCTGATTATGGGCGGCCTGCAATCCTGTACGGCCATGTTCGGCAGCGCAGGAACCGGCGTGGCGGCCACGTCTTATCTGTCCGAGGACAGCGATATGCTGGGGGCGGAAGCCGCCTATGCGGACATGGAGGCCGATTTGCAGTATGAGCTTGACAACTACGAAAGCCTGCACCCCGGCTATGACGAATACCGTTTCGATCTGGACGAGATCGGCCATGACCCCTATGTACTGACTTCCATCCTGTCGGCGCTGCATGAGGGCGTCTATACGCTGGGCGACGTGCAAGGCGACCTTGCCATGCTCTTTGAGAAGCAATACACCCTGACACAGACCATTGAAACCGAAACCCGATACCGCACCGAAACCCGGACGGACAGCGAGGGCAACCCCTACACCGTGCAAGTTTCCTACACCTATTACATCTGCAACGTGAAGCTGGAAAACTTCGATATGTCCCATCTGCCTGTTTACATCATGGGCGAGGAACAAATGAGCCTGTATGCGGTGTATATGCACACGCTGGGCAACCGGCCAGACCTGTTTCCCAACGGCACCTATCCCAACGCTTCCACCGTCAAGGAGCCGACCTATTACGACATTCCCCCGGAGGCTTTGGAGGACGCCACCTTTGCCGCAATGATGGCCGAGGCGGAAAAGTATGTGGGTTATCCATATGTGTGGGGCGGCAGCTCTCCCAGCACCAGCTTTGATTGCAGCGGCTTTGTGAGCTGGGTAATCAATCACAGCGGATGGGACGTGGGACGGCTGGGCGCACAGGGCCTTTGCAATATCTGTACCCCTGTTTTCCCGGAGCAGGCCAAGCCCGGCGACCTTGTATTTTTTGTCGGCACCTACGACACCCCCGGCGTTTCCCATGTCGGCATTTATGTGGGCAATTCCGTGATGTTGCACTGTGGCGACCCTATTTCTTACACCAACCTCAATTCGAGTTATTGGCAGCAGCATTTCTATTGTTACGGGCGTCTGCCTTGACGCCAGAAAGGAGTTTTGACGATGGCAAACAAACTTGACCGTATCGAAAAAGACATTGAGAAAACCAAGGCCAAGATCGCGGAGCTGCAAAAGCAGCTTCGGGAGCTGGAAGCGGCAAAGACCGAACAGGAGAATTTGCAGATCATCCAGCTTGTGCGCGGCCTGAACATGAAGCCGGAGGAATTTGCGGCGTTCCTGCGTGGCGGCGCTTTGCAGACCGCCCCGGCCCCGCAGCCGGATTTTGAACAGGAGGACAATGCCGATGAAGAATAAGATCATTCGCACGTTTACCGTGACGCTGGCCGCCGTGCTTTGCCTGACGGCCTTTTCCACCACCGCGTTTGCCGGTGGTACTGACCCCAACCCGGAGCCTTTGCCGGAAACCACCGAGGCCCCGCAGGAGGAAGAACCCACCACCGGCGGCATGGAGCCGGAGGGCGTACCTGTCACCCCGGAGGGCAACGCAACACTGGTGGATGATTTCTACGGAGATAAGCAGCTTATCACCGTTACCACCAAGGCGGGCAACTACTTTTATATCTTGATCGACCGCGCCAACGAGGACAAGGAAACCGCCGTTCACTTCCTCAACCAAGTAGACGACGCCGACCTGCAAGCACTGTTGGAGGACGGCAAAACCGCCCCGGAAACCTGTACCTGTACGACCAAGTGCGCGGCGGGAGCCGTCAACACGAATTGCCCGGTATGTAAAACCAATATGACCGAGTGTACCGGCCCGGAGCCGGAACCGCAGGAGCCGGAGGAAACCGAGCAGCCGCAGGAAGATGAAGCGAAAAGCACCGGCATGGGCGGTCTTGTGGTGTTCCTTGTAGTGGCCCTGATCGGCGGCGGCGCGGCCCTTTACTTCTTCAAGTTTAAGAAGCCCAAGGCCGACACCAAGGGCGGCGACGAGCTGGACGAATACGATTTTGGCGAGGACGAGGACGACGAGGACGAACCGGCCCCGGAGGACGAGGAACCCGCGCAGGATAAGGAGGAATAAGGAATGAGTATTCAGTTGGTAATTGCAGAGAAACCGAGCGTCGCCCGCAGCATTGCGGGCGTGATCGGTGCGGATCAGAAAAAGGACGGCTACATGGAGGGAAACGGCTATCTGGTGAGCTGGTGTATCGGCCACCTTGTTTCCCTTGCCGACGCCGCAGCCTATGACGAGCGTTTCAAGAAGTGGCGCTATGACGACCTGCCGATTTTGCCGCAGGAGTGGCAGTACATCATCCCCGCCGAGAAAAAAGGACAGTTTGCCGTGCTGCGTTCCCTGATGGAGCGCCCCGACGTGACGGGCCTTGTGTGCGCCACCGACGCCGGGCGTGAGGGCGAATTGATTTTCCGTTTCGTCTACCAGATGGCGGGCTGCAAAAAGCCGTTCAAGCGCCTTTGGATTTCCAGCATGGAGGACGCCGCGATCCGCGAGGGCTTTGCCCACCTGAAACCGGGGGCCGACTACGACGACCTGTATCAATCGGCCCTGTGCCGGGCGCAGGCCGATTGGCTGGTGGGGATCAACGCCACCCGGCTTTTCTCCATCCTCTATCACAAGACCCTGACCGTGGGCCGTGTCCAGACGCCTACCCTCAATATGCTGGTTGACCGGGAGGCCAAGATCAGCAATTTCAAGAAAGAGAAATACCACATTGTCCATATCGCGGCGGGCGGCATGGAGGCGGCCAGTGACCGCTTTATGAACCCCGACGACGCCGACGCCACCAAGACGGCCTGTGCAGGAGCGCAGGCCGTTTGTGTATCGGTGAAGCGTGAGAAAAAGGCGGAGCAGCCGCCCCGCCTTTACGATCTCACCACCTTGCAGCGGGAGGCCAACCGCCTGTTTGGATTTACCGCCAAGCAGACCCTTGACTATGCCCAACAGCTCTATGAAAAGAAGCTGCTGACTTATCCCCGCACCGACAGCCAGTACCTTACCGACGATATGCAGCCCACAGCGGAAAGCATTGTGTCCGGCCTGTGGCCGCTGCTTTCCTTTGCGGCAGGGCTGGACATTGCCCCGCAGTTTGGCCGGGTGCTGAACAGCAAAAAGGTGTCCGATCACCACGCCATTATCCCCACGATGGAGTTTGTGCAGAAAGGCTTTGACGGGCTGACCGAGGGCGAAAAGAAACTGCTGTCCCTTGTGTGCTGCAAGCTGCTGTGTGCTGTGGCCGCGCCCCATGTGTATGAGGCTGTCACCGCCACATTCACCTGCGCCGGGAACGAGTTCACCGCCAAGGGCAAAACCATTCTCACCCCCGGCTGGAAAGAGATTGAGCGCCGCTTCAAGGCGTCGTTCAAGACCGACGCCGACGAGGACGCGCCGGAGCTGGCAAGGGAGCTGCCGGAGATCACCGAGGGCCAGACCTTTGACCCGGTGGAGGCCAGTATCACCGAGCATTTCACTACGCCGCCCAAGCCCTATACCGAAGATACGCTGCTGTCTGCTATGGAACGTGCCGGGGCCGAGGATATGCCGGAGGACGCCGAGCGCCAAGGTTTGGGAACCCCGGCAACCCGCGCTTCCATTCTGGAAAAGCTGGTGCAGATGGGCTTTGTGGAACGCAAAGGCAAGCAGCTACTTCCCACCAAGGACGGCCACAACCTTGTGTGTGTCCTGCCGGAAGTGCTGACTTCTCCCCAGCTCACGGCGGAATGGGAAACCAAGCTGACGGCCATTGCCAAGGGCGAGGCCGACCCGGAGAGCTTCATGGTGGGCATTGCGGAAATGACCCGGAGCCTGATTTCCCGATATTCGCAGATCAGCGAGGACGCGCAGAAGTTGTTTCAAACCGAGCGTGTGGTTATCGGCAAGTGTCCCCGCTGCGGCGAAGCCGTCTACGAGGGCAAGAAAAACTATTACTGCGGAAACCGGGCCTGCCAGTTTGTCATGTGGAAGAATGACCGATTTTTTGAGGAACGGGGCAAGACGTTCACCCCGAAGATCGCCGCCGCGCTGCTCAAAGACGGAAAGGCAAAGGTAAAGGGCCTGCGCTCCATGAAAACCGGGAAAACCTACGACGGGACGGTGCTTTTGGCCGATACCGGCGGGAAGTACGTTAACTACCGCGTGGAGAAAAGAAGCTGACGGAGTAACGTAGCAAGCATAGGAAGTGTAGCCACACTTCCGATAAATCCCTGACCCGGCCACCTGCCGGGCCGGGGATTTTGCTTGTTGGGGAAAGCCCCAAACCCCTGTTTTTCTCTCCGCGTTCACAATTATCATGTTTCAAAAAACTGTTTTCACTGGTATAATCAAAGAAATAGCTGATTGTGCGTTAAAAAATGATAGCGCAATGGTTCGTTGCGGCGGTTCCTGCTTGCGTTGGTAGAAATAGAACGCCTTATTTGCTATGATTTTCTAAAAACAATAGCAGGAGGAAACTTCATTATGACCCTCGGAGAGAAAATACAAAAACTAAGAAAGCAGCGCGGACTTTCCCAAGAGGCGCTTGCCGAAAAGGTAACGGTTACACGGCAGACGATTTCAAAATGGGAATTGGGGCAATCTACCCCCGATCTGGATTTTATCGCCCAGCTTAGCGACATCTTCAATGTATCTTCTGATTACCTGATTAAAGATGAAATGATCGAGCCAGACGAGCTACTATATAAAAAGCGTAGTTACCACTTATCCGAAAGAGGCAAGCGCATTATTTTGGTAGTTGTTTCTGCGGCAGCTTTAATCGCTGGATGTGTGTGCTTGATCTGCGACTATTTTACTTCGGACAGATTATCGTGGTCATTGATTGCTGTTGCTTCAATTATAGCTGCATGGCTTATGTTGCTTCCAAGTCTGATTTCCAGAACAAGGATCGTTTTGAAAACCTTAGTTGCAGTCAGTGTTATCCCTTTTCCGCTACTGGCAATATTGTCTTTGCTTTTGAAAAGGTCAGTTATATTCACGTTGGGCGTTTGCATAACGCTGATTGTGATTGCTGCAATCTGGACAATGTATATAATTTTCCGCAAGTGCAGAAAAAACTTGTGGCGGGCATTTGGCTTTGCCCTGCTGGTTTTAATACCAGTACCGATTGCAATTACTCATATTACAGCTTGTTTTTTACCGCAAGTCCAGTTTGATTTTACATCTGACATATTCAACAGCGGGATCACCCTTGCGCTTTCTCTCGTGTGCTTTGGGGTAGATTATTTGCTCTATCACAGGAAAGGGGATGTAACAGGGAAAAAATGAAAACAGTTCTTCTACACGGATTGGGACAAACAGCACAAGACTGGAAAGATGTAGTCTGTCAACTTTCAACTTCTAATGTCGAGTGTCCAGAGCTTTTTTCTTCAATGGGGAATGAAATATCCTACTCCCGGATTTTGGCTAATCTTGAACGGCAGTATTCTGATGCAACAGAGCCGCTTTATATTTGTGGCCTATCGTTAGGGGCGCTGCTTGCCCTCGACTTTACTATTCGTCATGGGGATAAAGTGGCTTCGCTGGTCTTAATCGGCGCACAATACAAAGTACCAACATTACTGATAGATTTTCAAAATCTCTTGTTCCGCTGTATGCCCGCTAAGAGTTTTTACAACATGGGATTATCAAAAAGTGACACAATTAAACTGTCCCATTCGATGCGGTCATTGGATTTTACTTCACAATTAAGCAAGATTACCTGTCCTGTTACTGTTTTGTGTGGAGAAAAAGATAGGGCCAATCTAAAAGCATCGAAAAAGTTAAATGAGTTACTTTCCCAAGCAACTTTGCAAATTGTCAGCGGTGCAGGCCATGAAATTAACAAAGATGCACCAGAAGTTATTGCTGCCATACTTAATATGTAATTAGCATTTTAGACAACCGAATAATTTGCCGCCCACCGGCGGCACCACCCAGCAGGAAATCTTTCAAAGGTTTCCTGCTTTTCTTATGCCATTTTTTAGAAAGGAGCGACCAAATGAGCGAAGTGTTTTCTATCCTGCTTCATAACCGACAGCGTTATGAGCAAGGCAAAGAGGGCCTTTGGTTTTCTTTGCCGACCACAACCGAAAAGCTGCAAGAAGCCCTGCGGGAAATCGGGATCAGTGCCGACAATCCGCAGGACTTTTTCTTGTACGACTACCGAAGCACGCAGGAGCGTCCCATTAAGCTGCCCCGCGATCTGGTGTTGTCCGCCGATGTGGACGAACTGAACTTCCTTGCCGCGAGGCTGGAAAAGCTGGACGCCGCCGAGCTTGCGGAGCTGAACGCCGCCCTGACAAGCCCGCAGAGCGACTTCCACAGCATCGGACAGATCATCGACTACCCCGACAACGTGGACTACTATGTGCATCTGCCGGATGTCACCGGCACGGGCCAGTTGGGTGACTACTACCTGAACCGTTCCGGCATGGTGGATATGCCGGAGGAATGGAAAGCGGGAATTTTCCTGCCCCGTTTCGGCCTGCATATTGCCAATACGGAGCATGGTGTTTTCACCGACTACGGCTATCTGGTGAAAAGCGGCGACGAGTGGCAGCGTGTCCATGAGGGCCAGCCGGTGCCGGAGGAATACCGGGTGATGGCCTATCCCGCGCCGGAAATTCTGCGGGACGAGGCCCCGGCCCGGACGGTGCAGCCAGAGGTAGCACCCACCGCCGAAGCTGCGGCCCCGCCGCCCGTCGTCCCTATCATTCTCAACAGCCAGAACAGCGCAGACCGCATGAAAGAGATCACTGACCGGCTGGAAACCGGCATACAGGAGCTTTTCGAGAGTGAACGCTACAAAGCCTATCTCACCTCTATGGCGAAGTTCCACAGTTACAGTTTCAACAATACTCTGCTGATCGCCATGCAGGGCGGCCAGCTTGTGGCTGGCTACAACAAGTGGCGGGACGATTTTCACCGCAATGTGAAGCGGGGCGAGAAAGGCATCAAAATTCTGGCTCCGGCTCCCTACAAGGTGAAAAAGGAAATGCCGAAGCTGGACGAACAGGGTCAGCCGGTCATGGACAAGGACGGCAAGCCTCTGACCGAAGTACAGGAAACGCAAGTTCCGGCGTTCAAAATCGTGTCTGTCTTTGATGTGAGCCAGACCGAGGGCGAACCGTTGCCATCTATCGGTGTGGACGAGCTGGCCGGAAATGTGGAGCAATACGAGGACTTCTTCAAGGCACTGGAACAGACTTCCCCCGTGCCGATGGCCTTTGAGGACATCCCCGGTGGTTCTCACGGCTACTACCACCTGACGGAAAAGCGGATCGCCATACAGGAGAACATGAGTGAGCTGCAAACTTTGAAAACAGCCATCCATGAGATTGCCCATGCCAAGCTCCACGCCATTGACCCGGACGCCCCTGTGACCAAGCAGGCCGACCGGCCCGACAGCCGCACCCGCGAGGTGCAGGCCGAGAGCGTGGCCTATGCCGTCTGCCAGCACTACGGACTGGACACGTCCGACTATTCCTTTGGGTATGTGGCTGGTTGGAGTTCCGGCAAAGACCTGAAAGAGCTGCGGGCGTCCCTTGAAACCATCCGGGCCACCGCCCATGAGCTGATTACCACCATCGACGGCCACCTTGCCGAGCTTCAGCAACAGCGGCAGGCGCAGCAGGCCGTGGAGCAAACTGTGGAACAGGCCGCCGAGCAGCCTGCCCCCGACAGTGTGTTTTCCAAGCTGCCCCCGGAACAGCAGCAGGAAATGACCGACAGTGTAAAGGCCATGCTGCAAACCCTGATTGACGCCGATGTGAAATCAACCGGCGAGGTGACGCAAGGCACGTTAGACGCCATTCAGACACAGGGCTTTGTCCTTTCCGACGACGGGACGCTGCAACGGGCCGAGGCCCAGCCGGAGCCGCAGCCGTGGAATGGGATTGACGGCCTTTTGAACAACAAACCCATTATGCCGGAGGCCACCCCCACGGAACGGGCCAACGCCCTGATCGACTGGGCCGAGCGCAACGGACAGCGCATGGGCAACGAGGAACGCCGGTTGATCGTGGAGTACGCCGAGGCTGTGGGCAACACGGACAAGGTGATCGAGCTTATCAACCGCCTGTGCGAACATGGCTATGAAATGCAGCACGGCCATGTGGACGAGCTGGTGAAAAGCCGGATTGACCGGGAAATCGCAGAGGCCAAGGCCGCACAGCAGCCCACCCTTGACCCCACGGCAGAGCCGGTTGTGACGATCCTTTTCACCGAAAGCCCCGATTTGGAAATGGGCCAGCAAATGCCGCTGCATGAGGCCGACGCCCTGTTTGCCCGGCTGGACGCAGAACATCGGGGCGGCGGCTACTATGACAAGACCGACTTCCGCATTGATTTTACATTCCAAGGAGAGCCGCACAGCTATTCCGGGCGGCAGGATTTTGGCGACCGGGACGGTTCCCTGATTAAGCATATCCGGGAGTATCAGACCTTTTATCTCAACGATGAAAACTGGAAAGACCATCTGACCCGACAGGGCGGCCCGGAGGCATGGGCGGAGGATCACGCCAGCCGGGAAGCCTTTCTCACCGAGATCATCCCCTACATGGAGCTGCATTGCAACCTGTCCCGGCTGGAACAGGAGGCGCAGACCCGTTTGGCGTCCAGCGACACCCTGACGCCGGAGGAAACCGCCTACTATGGGGCGCTGGTGGACTACGCTATGGAGTGCCGTCCGCTGCTCAACCACGGAGAGCCTTTGCCGGAAATGCCGAAACTGACCGACTTCGACCAGAGCTTGCAGGACTACAAAGCGCAGGTGGAGGCGGAAATTGCACAGGAGGCCGCCGATGCCGGTATGACCGTGGAGGAATATGCGGCGTCCGACTACTACTATTCCATCAATGAGGGCGCGGCCCGCCGTGCCAAGGAAATGAACAGCTTTTCCGACTACAAGCCCGGCAGCGCCACAGCCGAATACCGGCATTATGTGGATAAAGCCTTTGCGCTGGCACAGGAACAGAAAAAGCGCGTCGATCCCATGTACCATGAGAAGATCGACAGCCTGCTTGACACCTATGCCCGGAAGCTGGCTGCCAACATGAACCACGGCTATGAGATTGACGCCCGTGTGCCGTCCATTTTGATTGCCGGTGGTTCCAATTTCCCGGTACGCCAGAAAGAGAAACAGAACGCGGCCCGCGACAGCAATATGCAGGAATGGCAGTACATCCAAGGGCTGCTTGATAAAATCCGCAGCACCGGCATGGGCGGCATCAGGCAGGACGATCCGCTGGCCATTCCCAAGCTGCAAAAAAAGCTGGCCGGTCTGGAAAAGGCGCAGGAAACCATGAAAGCGGTCAATGCCTATTACCGCAAACACGGTACGCTGGACGGCTGCCCGCACCTCTCTCCTGAAAACCTTGAAAACCTGAAAGCAGATATGGCGTCCAGCTGGCACTATGAAAAGAAGCCGTTTCAGAGCTGGGAGCTGTCCAACAACAATGCGGAAATCCGCCGTGTCCGGCAGCGGATCGAAAGCCTGACCCGCGCAAATGAAGTGGCCTATGTGGGCTGGGAATTTGACGGCGGCCATGTGGAGGCCAACCGGGAACAAGGCCGCTTGCAGGTGTTCTTTGACGGCAAGCCGGAGGTGGACACCCGCCAGCAGTTGAAAGAACACGGTTTCCGCTGGGCGCCGAGTGTGGGCGCATGGCAGCGGCTTTTGAACGACAATGCCTACTATGCGTCGGACAGGATTGCTTGTATTCAGCCCCTTTCCGGCATCAAGCCCACGGAGCTGCAACGCAACAGCAGCCGAGAACAGCGGGCGCAGGCGGCACAGGAACAGGCCGAGCCGGACTACTTCTACCGGGTACACGCCAACCCCCGCAGCGACAGCCGGGAAAACCTGTATATGCTGCAAGCCTATATCCCGCAGGATAACGGCAGGGCCAAGATCGGGGATGTGCTGTATGTCGGGACGCCGGAACGGTGCCGGGAGTTGATGGATCAGCTCAACACCGGGGAGCTGACGCAGGAAGCCGTCAAGGAGCTGTATGCCAAGGAACAGGAGCAGCCGACACAGGAACCCACCACGGAACAGGAACCGGCACCAGAGCCGGAGCTGGAACAAGAACCCGTGCCGGAGCCGGAGCCGGAAACCGCCCCGGAGCCTGAAGTTACTTCCGACGCCGAGCCGCAGGCGGCCCCCGCCGAAACCCTGACGGAGTTGCAGAAAAAGGCGTTGGAAATCGCTGACCGATACAAAGACCTGCCCTTGCAGGCCAAAATTGATGCGATCGCGCAGGCGTTTGGCTGTAAGACCGGCGAAATCCACACGTCCCCCTGTACCGGCAAATGGCGCGGCACCAGCGATATGACGATCCGTTTTGACAACGGCGCGTCCCTGTTTATCGGCAACCACCTGACGCCGAAAGCCAAGACGGTCAAGGTGCAGACGGAATGTGTCAACCGTACTTTGGTACAGTACAACCCGGAGATCGTCAAGGCCACCAAGGAAGTGGCCCTGCCCGCGCTGTTGCAGCGGGAGGCCAAGGACAACGAGATCGCAGCCCAAAAGGGCTTGAAGCCCTACACGCTGCTCAATGTAGAGTTCAACGAGGGAGCCGACGAAAAGACCGGCGGTTTAATGGGCTGGTACTATGTGACGCTGGCCGTGGACGGCAAAATCTGTACCCATCTGGAAACGGGATTGAACCATGATATTTCGGACGGCAAGGTGAGCGACACCCCATCACGGGCCGACTACTATCCGGCAGGAGCCTTGAAAGAGGCCGATGTGGACTACGTTTTCAACAATGCGGGTTTTTCCACTGTGTCCACCCTCTATACGGTGCCGCTGCGGGACGATGTGCGGGAACGTGCCGAAAAGACGCTGGCCGAGCGCAGCGCCGCCGCGCCGGAGGCAAGCCGGGAATGGGGCTTTTACATCATTCCCGACCTGAAAACATGGGCCACCAATGCCGAGCAGCAGACCCCGATAGAGCATTTCGCCACCTTTGAGGAAGCCAAGGCCCGGTTCGACGAGCTGCGGAGCCAGCCCTATAACAGCGAGGCCAAGGATTTGAACACCGATGGCCGACCCTACGCCCATCTGACGCTGGGCATGGAAAGCAAGGACGGCATGAGCGCCGCCGATATTCTCCATGTGCGGGCGGGCCAGAATTATCTTGTGGAGGACTTCACCCGCATGGAACGGCTGCGGAGTGATCCCGTGGTACTGGAAAGCCTTTCCCGTGTGGCACAGGAAATCGGCTTTGACCGGGTGCGGCCCTATGTGGTGGAGAACGGCAGCTACAAGGCCATGCCGGATATGCCGTTCACCCAATGGGAAAACCCGTATTTCACCGTCGATCCCCCGAAGCAGGGCGATACCTTTACCATCTACCAGCTCAAAGACGGGCCGGAAACACGGAATTATCGCTATGAGGCTTACGAGAGCTTGCAAGAAGCGGGGCTGGCCGTTGACCGGCAGAATTACGATCTGGTTTACACGGCCCCGCTGGACGGCAAAACCACGCTGGAGGATATTTACCGTACATTCAACCTTGACCGTCCCGCCGACTTCACCGGCCACAGCCTTTCCGTTTCCGACGTTGTGGTGCTGACCCGCAGCGGCAAGGAGGAAGCCCATTACTGTGACAGCTTAGGCTTTACGCCGGTGCCGGAGTTCTTCTTGCAGCGGGAAAAACAGCTTACGCCACGGGAATTGCTGACCGGCGAGAGCATCCAGACCCCACGGGGCAGTTTCCTTGTAACGGATATGAACCGGGAGCAGTTGGAAGCCGCAGGCTATGGTTTCCACCACCAATCCGAGGACGGCAAGTATCTTATCATGGGCAACGGCACGGACGCCTTTGCCATCCCCGCCCAGCAGGAAAGCCCCATCAAGGCCGCTGAAATGACGACCGAGCAGAACTACAACATGATCGACGGCGTTCTGAACAATGCCCCGACCATGAGCGAGCTGGAAGCCAAGGCCAAAGCCGGGGAACAGATTTCCTTGTTTGACGTGGCCGAGGCAGCCAAGGCGGAGGCCCGAAAGCCCAAGCAGCCCCAGCGCCCGGCGCAGAAACAGAAAAAGCCGTCCATCCGGGCGCAGCTCAAAGCCGCCAAGGAGGAACAGCAGAAGAAACCGCCGCAGCGGGAGAAAGCACAGGAATTGGAGGTGTGACGCCATGAACAGGTTTGAGAATGTGGATGTTCTGGCCGCGCTGGAACAGCTCATGCGGCAGAACACCGCCTTTTATCGCAACGATTTTGAGATCGACAAGGAGATCATCGGGCGGGCCGCTGCCAGCGACAAGGCCGAGGACAGGACGCTTTTGTGGATGTCCCGCCCGTCCGGGACGCACTGTTTCCGGGAAAGTGATGTGTACCTGCAAGGCACCCCGCAGCACAACACATGGAAGTTTTACGGGGAGCAGACCCGTGACCGGGTGCTGGCCTACGCCGTGGAGCTGACCGGCAAGGTGCGGGGTGTCATTCGCGGCAATCTCTATGAGCTGGACTATCCCCAGCACTTCCGGCACGTCGCAGCCGAGGCGGTACAGGCCGACAACATCATCCTGCACTATGAAAAGGGCGACCGGGAGCAGCCCGCCGGTCTGTACTTCGACGGACGGCCCGATCCCAATCTGGGGGCGTTCCTGCGGTATGAGGCCAAGCCCAATGAGCCGGAACACCTGCGGGAGCTGTTGCGGCATGAACAGAAAGGCCGGGCGCAGCTTGCGCCCGGCGACTTTAAGTCCCACGTCACGGCGCTGCATGACAGCATGATTTTGGCCGAGGCGCAGCGGATCGTGGCCGGACTGAAAGATCTGTCCGCCCCCAACAGCCCCAACAAGACGCATTTCATGGTGGAGCTGTCCCCATACTTTGTGCAGATTGCATCCAGCAAGGACACCGACCGGCTGTTTTCCATGCTGCCCTATAAATCCTTGTGCTTTACCGGCATGAAAGACCGGCACGGCCTGTATGCGGTGATCGGCAGGGACGAGAACCGGGACAAGGAAGTGCGGAGGCCCCGCGCTTCCATCCGCAGGCAGCTATCCGAAAGCAAACAGGCCCAAGCCCCGAAAAAGCCCCCGGCCAGAACCAAGAAAAACGAATTGGAGGTATGACAATGCAGTTTACCGTGGAAGAAGAAAACCTGATCTGTATGTATCACAAGAGCGACCGGCGCAGGACGGCGGCCAACATCCGGGCCGCCCTGCCGGACATGGACGAGGACATGGCGGCGCTGGCCCGCCAGACCGCCGACAAGCTGGACACCATGCACGACGCCGACTTTGAGGCGCGGCAGTTCCATTTCACGGACGAGTGATCCAAGCATAGCAAAGCGCCGGGCGCGGGGGCTGTATGCCTCTGCGTCCGGCGCTCTTTTTTATTCCTGTTCCATCGGGAAGTGTGGCAGTTCTTCCAGCAGCTTCAGAATAAGGTGCTGCTTCATATCCTCGTCAACGGCCAGCTCGTCGATCATGGGGGTGTAGTGTTCGATCACTTTATCTTTAGCCCACTTCTCACCGGCGACGGCGGCCATGATGGTATCAGTGTCCAGTAACATTTCCTGTTCGGCCATCGTGTCAACTCCTGTCGTTTTTTGTCTTATTCCAGCATACCACAGAACCGGCAGGAAAACCAGCGCCGGAAAGATTTTCCTACGCATTTCAAAGCCCGTTCCGGCAGGTATTTGATAAATCATTCTGCCACCCCACCGACCACCGCCGAAAAGTCTTGATTTCCGTGGGCTTTTTGCCCCCTAAATGCGTAGACAGGAGGGGCTTTTACTGGCTTTTGGTTTCATATTTCCAGTGTACCCAGCAATAGAAATGTGTTCTTCTAACATCTAATAATTCATATTTTACGCCTTGTATTCTCTCCTGAAAGGAAATATAATTAAATCTATTAGAGATAAAAAGTGTAGTGCAATGCTGACATAAGGCAGGTGAACATAGAACAACATGAAAATTTTGATTGTTGAGGATGATTTAGAGATCAGCAAATTGCTGGCTGATTTTTTACAGGGAAATGGATATGAGGTGCTTTGTCAGTATGATGGGCTTCATGTGTTAGACTGCATACAAGAACATCAGATTGATCTTATTCTGCTTGATATAATGCTGCCTTATCGGAGTGGTGATACTATACTTGCGGATATTCGTAAATTCTCAACGGTTCCTGTCATAGTAATTTCAGCAAAGGAAACAACACAGAACAAGATTGATTTGTTGCGGCTTGGTGCGGATGATTACATTACAAAACCTTTCGATATGGAAGAAGTTCTCGCCAGAATTGAAAGCAACTTACGCCGGATTCAATTTCAAAACAGCACGCCGTCATCTTTGAAGTGCAATGATTTGGTTTTAGATTTAGACGGCAACAGAGCTATGCTACAAGGGGCGGAGTTACCTTTAACTGCGAAAGAATTTGCTATACTGGAATTGCTTATGAAATACCCGGACAAGATCTTCTCAAAGGCGAATTTGTTTCAAAGTGTTTGGAATACAGAGTATATCAGCGAGGACAACACCTTGAATGTCCATATTAGCAACTTGCGAAACAAGATGAAAGCCATTTGCCCGGATAAAGAGTTTATAGATACTGTGTGGGGCATTGGATACCGTTTGCATAAAGCCGAGGGGTAAGCTCTTGGCTTTATGCTTTTTTTATGGTTTCCAAATAGAAATTAAGAAATTCTTTATGATTTCCCCTTACACTAAAATGTAAAGGAGGATGACAACATGAGTTCTGTTATTTTGGAAGCACATGACTTAACAAAAGAATACCGGCACACAGTTGCCTTAGATCATATTGATTTGAAAATTGAAAAAGGAAAAATTTATGGCTTCATAGGCCAAAATGGAGCAGGAAAGACCACCTTTTTGAGATTGGTTACAGGATTAGCGTTTCCGACAAGCGGCACCTTATCGTTGTGGGGAAAAACCGTCGAAAAGGAATTGCAGGAACAGAGAAAGCGGATCGGTTGCATGATCGAAACACCTGCGCTTTTTCCGACAATGACCGCTTATCAAAATATGGAGATACAGCGTATCCAACGTGGTATCCCTGACAAAGCAGTTATCCAAAAAACTTTAGACATGGTAGGTCTGAAAGATACCGGGAAAAAAGCTGTCCGTAATTTTTCGCTGGGGATGCGACAGCGATTGGGTATTGCAATCGCACTATTAAATACACCAGAATTTCTTATTTTGGATGAACCGATCAATGGGCTTGATCCTGCTGGAATTGTGGAAATTCGTAATTTGCTAAAGTCCTTGAATAAGGAATACGGAATGACGATATTGGTATCCAGCCATATCTTAGAGGAACTGTATCAGACAGCATCAGAGTTTATTTTAATAGACAAAGGCAAAATTATCGAAGAAATATCAGATCGAGAACTAAATGATCGTTGCAAACGGCATATCGCAATAAAGGCAACTGATCCACAAAAAGCTCTGATCGTTTTGGAAGAAACGCTACACACAGATAGTTTTAAGCTGATGCCAGATGGCATGATTCGCCTATATGATTATCTCGATGATATGGAAAAAGTGGCTGCTGCTTTGTCAGATGCACATATTCTCGTTACAGGTCTTTCTGTAGCCGGTGATACATTAGAAGATTACTTTTTAAGCAAAATAGGAGGGACAGGAAATGTCAAATCTCCTAAAAGCTGAATTTTATAAGCTGTTCCATAGCTGGTATTTTTGGGGGATAGGGTTGTTTAATCTCCTTTTAAGTAGTGTGTTGTTACTGGATAGCGTTGGGGAAACATCCAACCTTTTCTTTGCTTCGATATACAATATGCCAATCCTATATTTCCTCACAATCATCTTTTCTGCCCTGTTTGTTGGAAATGATTTTGGCAGAAGAACATTACAATCATATATCAATGCCGGACATCGACGCGGAAAGATACTATTTGCGAAGCTGGTAGTTCATCAAATCGCCTGCATGGTTATCCTGTCTTTTCCACTGTTGTTACATAGCATAATTGGTACGTTTGTCACTAAAGGAGCATTGGCAAGCATCGGCATAGTTGTAATGGTGATTGCTTCGCAATTTGCAATGTGCCTATTACCTTTTTTCTTTGCCTTCATTTTCCGTGATATAGGAAAGAGTATGGCTGTGCCGATGGTACTCTTTTTCTTAATGGTCTTTTTGATGAATGGAGATCAAGCGCAGCTTATCTCACAAATATTGCCTATGGGCCAGCTTCGGCTTATGGCATTGCAACAATCCAACATATCCGGCGGGCAATTCATGTTTTCAGATTTTTTATGGGTACTGGCATTATGCTTAGGTACTTATCTGTGGTTCCGACGCTCGGATTTGAAATAACAAGGAGGTGTGGGAATGAACAACTTACTGAAAATGGAAAAATATCAATTATCACATAATATCTTTTATTGGTGCGGTTTAATAGGGATATTTTTGATTGGTTTTTTTACCGCAGATACTTATGTCCCGGAAGCTATGGGGCCTATGGGTGGGGCTGCTACATCCCTCGCAGATATTTTTAATGGAATGGTTTACGATTCAACCTTTCTCCTGATTATTATATCCAGTATTTTAGCTCTGATTTTAGGACAGGAATTTTCCAGTCGGACGATTGATCTTGAGGTCAATGCAGGACATTCGAGAAAAACCATTTTCTTTGCTAAAGTAATCTCATACTTAATTGCATTTAATATCATGGCTCTTGTTTATCCTGTGGCTGGTTGTATAAGAGAAAGTGTCCGCTTTGGTATTACCGAAGCAGGCAACCTTTGTTATCAGGTCAGTAAGGCGATTTTATATTCTCTGCTTTTGAACAGTGCGACTTTTCTTATTGCAATCTGGATTGTTTTTTGGTTAAGAAGCTCTGCAAGAGCAATAGCTGTTACCGCTTTAGTCACTTTTGTTCTTAGCCTTTATCTTGGGTATGGAATGATGTTCGATCTTCCTGTTGCATTTTTGGCAACCTATCAGATACGGGAAGCGGTTTTTTCTGTGACCTATTTTTTGCCATGGGCCATTTTAGTTAGCGTTGTTTGGATAGTTGCTTTGATAACCTTTTCATGGATTAGCTTTCGCAAATGTGAACTCAAATAACAAGGAGGGAGGTGTCTGGAATAAAGCTGTTGTTAATTATAGTTATCGCAGTCTTGATAGTAGTGCTTTTCAAATATGTGCAAATCAAAAGACAAATCCGTAACCTATCGAAACAAATGACCGATCTTACAACTGGAAAATCGGAAAAGATGCTGGACATCTCTCTTGTTGATAAAGATATAGAACAACTGGCCGCAGTATTAAACCAGTATAATGAAAAGCAAAGGCAGTCCATTGCAAGCATATTACGGCACGAAATGTATTTGAAAGAGTCCATTGCTAATATTTCACATGACTTGCGTACCCCTCTGACGGTAATACTTGGCCATTTACAATTATTAAAAAAGGAGAATTTATCAGCAGGTCAAACACAGCGTATAGAAACCATTTTTAATAAAGCAGAAAGAATGAAAGAGCTGATACAAACCTTTTACGATCTTTCTGTAATAGACGCAAAAGAAGTAACTCCTGTGCGTGAAGATTTCAACTTAACAAATTTGCTGATAAATCTTATCACAGAGAACGCCCCAGCATTGGAAGCAAAAGGCATATCTCCTGTAATTGGTCTGCCAGATCATTCCGTTTATCTCCATTCGGACTATGGTATGGTAGAACGTATTTTTCAAAATCTTATTATAAATGCTATTCGATATTCCTCTGGCTCGATTAAAATTGATTTGAAGCAAGGCAAAGAAAAGAGTGCTATTTTTATCATTGAAAATCCCATTGATAGTAAGGTGGAAATAGACCCAAACCGACTATTTGAAAGATTTTATACCGGGGACAAATCAAGGCATAATAGCGGTACAGGAGTGGGGCTTGCTGTGGTAAAACTATTAACTGACAAGCTCGGCGGCAATGTGTTCGCTAAAATTGAAAATGATACACTAACCATTTCATTGGAAATCAAATAAACAGTATTGTTTCAACTGCCGGGCGACGGCAAAGAAAAAAAGCCGTCGTACAGCAGCCCTTTTAACACGCCCATAAAACCAGCGGCGGCTTTGAGAAATCAAGGCCGCCGCTTCTCTTTGCCCAGCGCAGGATCGGCGGCCCACGGAGGGAGCCGCCATGCTGATATACCCTGTTTTTCCAAAGCATAGCTTGTTAAAAAAAGCCTGTATCCAACAGGGGGCAGCTCCGGCCAATGGTATGAACTATACCATGTAAGGAAACTTCATATCAATTTAATTTTCGCCCGGTGGGGTCTACGACCTGCCGGGCGAATTTTGTCGTTTCCTGCGGTATTTCGGTGCGGGGCGGAGCTGCCGCAGCAACATAGACACAGGGGGCGACGCAATCGGCCCCGGCTTCTCACTCTCCCGCAGATCGGGGGTGAGAAGATGAAGTACACTCCTGATGGTTATGGAGAACGCTGCCGGTTTGACGCTTTCTGCAAAACCGTTCTCCGCAACGAGGCCAGAACCCACCTGCGGGATTTGGGCCGCCAGCGGAACCGGGAAATCGAGTTCAGCGCCTTATCGCAGCAAGAAATGGACAAGCTCTGCACAGTAGACGAATACCCAAGTGACAGCTTCCTATTCACAGCCTATGGCTATGCCTTACATATCCGGGACGAGCTGGTGGCCGACGCCTTTGCCAGCCTGCCGGAACAGGAGCAAGGCATTTTAATCCTGCATTGTGTGTTGGAGCTGGCAGACGGTGAGATCGGCGGTCTTGTGGGAATGTCCCGCAGCGCCGTCCAGCGGCACCGCACCAAGGCCCTGAACGAATTGCGGAAACGATTGGAGGACGAAAGGAGGAAACCGAAATGAAGCAGCCGACTTTCTGTGGGCGGGAGCTGTTGCCACTATCTGTGATCGAGGCGGCCCGTGCCGGTGATCCTCTGGCCGTGGAGCGCGTCTTGTGGTACTATGAGGGCTACATGGACAAGCTCTGTACCCGGACGCTCTACGATCTGGACGGTTCGCCCCGTGTGCGGGTGGACGAGTACATGAAGCGCCGATTACAAAGCAGACTGATCCGGGCCATCCTGAACAGCCCATAAGAAAGCGCCGGACGCGGCGGCCTACTGGCCCTGCGCCCGGCGTTTTCTTATGGGGATACTCTACGCATTTCAAAGCCTGTTTCGGCGGGGATTGGAGCAATCCTATTGCCGCCCCGTCAATCGCTTGTCAGAAGCCCGCTATGGCGGCCTATTCAGCGGCTTAACTGCGTAGCTTGCAGGTATCTTTTCCGCTGCCTTTCGGCCTCTTGCTTCCGGCGCATCCGAACCGCGCAATCCGGGCAATATTTCGCCCGGTTGGATTTCGGTGTAAATGCAGCCCCGCACACGGCGCACCGCTTCACGCTGTCCCGGCTCTGGATGATCTCGGCATACAGCGCCCCATCCAGCGGGAGAACAGCGGCACGAAACCACCGGCACAGCAATGAATAGGAAATGCTCTGGACGCACACACATTCCTCGCCGTCGTCCAGCAAGAGGCAGTTCCCGTCACAGTAGTTGCAGCACTCATGCGTCAGCTTCCGGGCCTTGCGGTATTGAGGGTAACTCATTCTCGGTATGCTCATAGCTCTTGTGCCTGTTCCTTTCCCGGCGTCACCCGCAAAATGCTGTCCACATTCTGCTTGATAATGCCGTATTCTTTCAGCTCTCGCTTGACTTCGCCGTACTGTTCGTACAGCCGCGCTTTCTGCTTGTCCAGCTCCCGGTACTCGGCTTTCAGGGCGGCCAGATCGGGCAGCCTTGTGATCCCGGCGTCCTTGATGGCCTTTGCCGCCGCCTCGTACAAAATAAGCTGGCTTTCATGTTCGCGCCGGAACGCAGCCTTGTCTTTGGCTTTGCGGTATTCCAGCACCACGGGCCGGAGCTGCTTGTAGGTGGTGAGGTTCTTTATCAGCACCGCCATGTTCCCAAGACGCCGTTCCACATCTTTGAGGGCCGCAGCCGCCTCGTCGTTGGCCGCGCTGATCTCCGCGACCTTGCTTTCCAGCTCGGCATATTGCTCAATGCCATGCTCGGTAAGGAAGTTCATTGTCTTTGCAGCCTGCTTCAAATTTTCGAGCTTCGCCCAACGTGCATAGCCCGCGCTCTGCTGGGCCTTGATGTTGTTCTCCAAGTCGATCCGCAGGGTGATACCCTTGCGCTGCCGGTTCGGGCCTCTGTCCACGGCCAGCCCCTTGATCCGGCGGGTGATGGCTTCCTCGGTGTAGTTCTCGCCCAGCGTCTTGCAGCGGGTGAAGCGTTCCTGTCCGGGAGCGCGGAACGAGATAAATTTGCCCTGCTTGATCTCATAGCCCTGCGCCGCCATGAGCCGGAGAAAATCGTCAAAGTCTTTGGCCTGCGGGATTACGGCGTCGATGGCAGCTTTCAGTTTGGCTTTCCAGCTCTTACCCTTGCGCCCGGCATCCCATTCCGCATAGCTCTTGCCTTTATCCCGGCTGGGCTGTACCACCGACAAACCGTGTTCCCGGCACAGCCGGTCACTGGTGCGCCGGATATAGGCGTAGCTCTGCCGATTAGAATTGTACTTGCGGTGGTTTACCATATCCACAGCACAGAAAATCAGGTGATTGTGGACGTGGCCCTTGTCGATGTGGGTTGTCAGCACATAGGAGTATTTGCCTTGCAGCACTTCGTCGGCAAGCTGTTTGCCGATCTCATGGGCCTGTTCCGGCGTGGCCTCGCCGGGGGCAAAGGATTGGATCAGGTGGTGGGCCAGATTGTTGCCTTTCTGGATCGCCTGCGCCAGCAGCATTTCAAATTCTATGTCCGCTGTTTCATAGGAGCAGCCAAAGGAGGTCACCAGCATTTTGTCCTCGGTCTTGTCCGGGTTCTCGATGTAGTCCAGCGCCTTTTTCAGCGTTGACTTGATAGGATGTATCTTTGTAACTGCCATATCTGCGCCAGCGCCCCCTTTATATCTTCGATGTCCTGTGCGTACACCGGCCCCATGCTGTTCAGTCGCTTTGCAATCTGATTGACGTTGACGCCGATTTTTTGTATCTCGGCGGTCTGCGCCCGGATGTCGGTAGTGTCCATGTTGACGATATAGCCGTCAATGAGCATCTTCCGGGCGTAGGCTGAAAAGTTTTTCGTGTGCAGCAGCGCCATTTTCTGTTCAATCAGTTTTCGTTCCTCCGGTGTCACTGGAACGCGCAGCACAATTTTTCTGGTTCTGTTTACCATGTTTCACCGTCCTTTCCATTCAAGGGGTTTGGGGACTTCCCCAACAAGCAAAACGGACGAGGCCCGGCAGGGGCGGGATGGGCCGTTTTTTCGGGAGTGTGGCTACACTCCCTATGCTTGCTACGTTACTGTTTCTCCGCTAACAAGACGTTCCCAAACGCCAAAACTACCCGCAAAATAGACCGCTGGACAGAAAAAAGTGCAAAAAAAGAGGGCGCTTGCGCGTCCCCATAAAAAGAAAACAGAGGATGTTTTTACTCACCCTCCGTTTCTTCGTTTGGCTGTTTGATTTTCAAGGCCCCGTCAATGGCACCCTCCACGATTGGTAGATACTGCTCCGGGCAAAGTTTCAGCTTGTGGCTGACACGTTTCCGATCTTCGCTTTCCTCCCGCATGACTTCTGGATTGAAGTAGTGCTCCACGGGCAGGCCGCAAATCTTGATAAGCTGTATCACGACGGGCAGGCTGGGGATCGTTCCCTCATTCTCGATATTGGCAAGATACCGGGATTCGATGTTTACCTTTTCCGCCAAGTCTTTTCGTGTGAGATGCTTTGCTTTCCGCGCTTCCTTTACGTCTGCGCCGAAAGTTTCAAAACCGGGGCAATCTTCGATTTTCGCCATATTGCATCACCCACTTACATTCTATATTTCATAGTCTGCACATGGAATGTTGCTATATGCGGATAGCTTAAACTTTATAATTCATATATCCAGTGATAATTTGTAACCCAATTTCGTATCAAGTCTCTTTTTTTCAAATAAGAAGATAGGTGAGTTGACAGGTGTCACTTACCGTGATATACTGTACTTGTTGTAGCAATACAGTATGATACAGATGGGTGGTGATGATGTGGAAATAGTCGTTAGCAACAAAGCAAGCAGTCCTCTATATGAACAGATTGCAACACAAATAAAAGCTGCGATTATGAGTGGAGAGTTGAAAGCGGGTGAAGCAATACCCTCGGTTCGTGCGCTTGCAAAATCATTGCATATTAGCATTTTGACTGTTCAAAAAGCATATGCGACTTTGCAAGAGGATGGTTTCATTGAAACGACTGCTGGAAAAGGTTGTTATGTTTCAGCTCAAAATCAAGATTTCTATTTGGAGGAACAGCAGAAAAAGATAGAAGAAAAATTTTCAGAAGCAGTCGGAATTGCCCGCACAAGTGGTATCAATCTTGATAAACTAATAAGTTTACTTACACTTTTATATCAGGAGGATGATTAAATGACAAATAGTGCTTTGGAGGTCAAAAACCTCACAAAAGACTACGGAGATTTTGTACTTGACAAATTGAACTTTACACTTCCCCGTGGTGTAATTATGGGGCTGATTGGTGAAAATGGTGCCGGAAAGTCTACAACAATTAATTGTATTTTAAATGAAATACAGAAGGACGATGGAGAAATCTTGATTTTTGGGAAAGACCATATCTCTAATGAAATAGAGATCAAGAGCAAGCTGGGCGTTGTGTTCGATGAAAACCATTTCCCCGACATTTTTACTCCCATGGAAATTGGGAAATATATGGCCGGGATTTACTCCGGTTGGGAATGGGCTACTTACCGCCAGTTCCTTGAGAAGTTCGAGTTGCCAAAAGACAAGAAAATCAAAGATTTTTCAAAAGGAATGAAAGTCAAACTTGCTTTTGCTGTCGCCCTCTCTCACAAGGCCGAGTTATTGATTTTGGACGAAGCAACGAGTGGACTTGACCCAATTATACGAGACGATGTTCTGGATATGCTGATTGATTTTGTGCAGGACGAAAATCATTCCGTACTGGTATCTTCTCATATCACAAGCGATTTGGAAAAAGTTGCCGACTACATTACCTTTATCCATAAAGGTAAATTAGTTTTTAGCCATGATAAAGATGATCTGGTTGATAATTACGGCATTGTAAGTTGTGGTTCGGTTATATTTGACACACTTGACAAAACAGATACCATAGCTTATCGCAAAGAAGATTATCAATACAAAGTGTTAGTACGAAATCGCAATAAGGCTGCAAAAAATTATCCCAAAGCGATTGTCAGTCCAGCAACGATAGAAGAAATTATGTTGTTCTATGTAAAGGGGGAATTGCAATGAAAGGTTTATTGATAAAGGACTTTCTTACCATTAAGAAGAAGTATGGTGTCCCTCGGCTCATTATGGATGTAGCCATCATTATCGCACTGATGATTATTTTGGGAGGGACTGGGGCAATATATATTAGTTTTCTGCTCATTCCTATGGAAGTCGCCTCTATGGTTATGTCATTGACAACTTGCGACGAACAATGGAAATGGGGTAAATATGCTATTTCTTTACCTGTTTCCAAAACGCAGATTGTGAAAAGCCGTTATGCGTTTGCTCTTATTTTGTCGCTGGTTGGATTTGCTGTTGCATTGGGTGTAAACACTATTTCATTTATTTGCTTCCCAGCATACCGATTTGGATTTTATGTATTTCTTTCCATTGCTTCCCTCGGCGTTACATTGCTGTTTCTTTCCTTTATTCTTTCTTCAAATTATTCACTGGGAGTAAACGCTGGATTTGCGGCAATGATTATTATGGTAATACTATTGATTATCCTTGGTATTTGGTCAAAACTGACTAACAATGCAATCATGTGGTTTGTTGTGGAGCATTTTGAACTTAGCATGGTTATTACATTTGTGGGCGTTGCTATACTTTTTGTGCTATCCTACGCTTTATCTGTTTCTTTCTTTAAGCGTAAACATACTTAAAGCGCAAAGAAACTGGTGATGCTATGGAAAGCGTAAAATGGATATTATGTCCTATATGCAAAAATAAAACTCGGATCAAAGTTCGTAGAGACACAATACTTCATAATTTCCCACTTTTTTGCCCCAAATGTAAGCAAGAAACTCTAATCAATGTGAAACAACTGAATATGTCAGTTATCAAAGAGCCAGACGCAAAGACGCAGAGCCGATAACCCGTAGCCAGCAGGCGCACGGATTATCGGCTCTTTTTTTGATAGCTTTTGCGCTGATGTTCTTTGACACCACACAACAAGACCGTTGTTATCGGCCAGAGTGTTGCGGCGCAGAACGGCGGTTTTGAAATGAAAAATTTCAAGCCGCCGTTTTCTTTTTTCAAAAATGAGAATACGGAGGGTGTATTAAAGTCGCCCTTTTTTAAGGACACGGCGGTGCCTTGGAGGTATTGCCGTGTTCATTTTGCTTTTTCCCAGTCCTCGTAACCTTTATCAGCTAAAAAAAGCATTACCCCTCCGCAGGATAAATACGGCGGTAGGTATGAACTATACTGTGTAAATAACTATCTGAATACATCATTTCTTCGCCCGGTAGGTTTGCGACCTGCCGGGCGTTTTTTGTCGCTTTTTGCGGCCCGGCCATACCCGAAAAAATATTTTCAAGAATTATCAAAAAGGAGACGTTTAGCGGGTAGCAAAGGGCCTGTCTGGTGTCATGTTGGCGGAAAGGGACAGAACCACCACATCCCCCACAGAAAGGGGGTGAGAAGATGGAAGCTATCCCCCGCGACTATGGCGAACAGTGCCGGTTTGATGCTTTCTGCAAAACCGTACTGCGAAATGAGGCCCGAAACTACCACCGGGATATGAAACGCCAGCGCGACCATGAAACGTCGTTCAGCGTTCTCCCGCAGGCAGAATTGGACAAGCTCTACACCGTAGATCATTACCCCAGCGACGACTTTGTATTTTCGTCGCACGGCTATGATTTACATATCGACAACGAGCTTGTGGCCGCCGCATTTGCCGAGCTGACCCAGCAGGCGCAGAGCATTTTGATTTTGCACTGTGTTCTGGAACTGGCAGACGGCGAGATCGGCGCACTCATGGGAATGTCCAGAAGTGCCGTCCAGCGGCACAGGACTAAAACGCTGAAAGAGCTGCGAACAAAATTGATGGCGTTGATGCCGGAGGGAGGTTAGACGCGGATGAAAAATCCCAACTACAAAGGCATTGAGCTTTTACCCCTTTCGGTGATCAAGGCCGCCCGCGCCGGTGATGCCGAAGCCGTGGAACGAGTATTGCGGTACTACGAGGGTTACATCAACAAGTTGTGTACCCGGACGCTTTACGACGAATACGGCCAGCCTCATGTGTGCGTGGACGAGTACATGAAGCGCCGTCTGGAAATCAAGCTCATTTCTTCCATCGTCACGATACCGTGACGAACCGGCCCCCGGAGGCTGAAACAGCTTAACCCTTTCCCTGTTTCTTCCCTCTGCTGCGGGCCGCTGGCAGCACCTTGAAAAAGAAAGCCCGGTGGGATGCCATCGGAGCAGTATAGGGCAACGGACACATTCTGTATGTTCCGCGTCGGTGGATGCGCCATGACCTCATGTTCCATGAGTGAGCGAGAACCATCTACACCGAGAGTTGGCAGCTCATAAGCAGCGGCGCATACGCTAACGATACTCCCGCGTTGAACGCCCTCAAAGCATTGCGCGGCGCACCCACAAACATGGGCCGAGGTGAAATTCCTGTGGAGCTGATGCCATCAGCCGTCCGTTCTGTCCACTTTTTTTAGATATGGAAAGGGGGAATTATCTTTGAAAAAGGACAATCTGCTTCGATATAGTATGCAGCTTGCTTTTCTCAAACAGCTTTTGGAAAAGAAGCTGATTTCTGATAGAGAATATTCCCTTATCAAAAGTCGTCTGATGAAAGACTACAAAATTGTTTCCGATCTATTGTCTTGAATTGCTGTCCTCTATGTGTTATAATAACACTATAATAGGAACACAAAAAGGAGGGCCGCCATGAAAGACGTGGAAATCATTAAGGCGCGTAATGTACTTTCGTCCAGAGCAAGGACAAATTTGGCAAAGCGCCTGCGTGTTGCTGCTTATTGTCGAGTGAGTACCGATAGTGAAGATCAGCTAAACAGTTACAAATCACAAGTTCAGCATTATACCGATTTGATTAAAAGCAAATCTGAATGGGACTTAGCCGGTATCTATGCCGATGAAGCAATTACAGGTACACAGGTAACGAAGCGGGAAGATTTTCAGCGGTTAATTAACGACTGCATGAATGGTGATGTTGATATGATAATCACTAAATCTATTTCCCGTTTTGCGAGAAATACACTGGACACGTTGAAGTATGTTCGTATGCTGAAAGAAAAAGGAATTGCCGTTTTCTTTGAGGAAGAAAACATAAATACTTTGACAATGGACGGTGAGCTGCTTCTCGTCATTTTAAGCTCTGTGGCGCAGCAGGAAGTTGAGAACATCTCTGCAAATGTCAAAAAGGGCTTGAAAATGAAAATGCAGCGCGGTGAATTGGTTGGGTTCCAAGGTTGCTTAGGGTATGACTACCATCCAGAGGATAAGAGCATTTCGATCAATGAGGAAGAAGCTGAAATAGTACGGTATATCTTCCGGCGCTATATCGAGGGGGCTGGTGGTTCCGTAATTGCACAGGAGCTTGAAAACTTAGGGTACAAGACCAAACGCGGCAGCACCCGATGGGCCGAAACAACAGTTATCGGCATAATCAAAAATGAAAAATACAAAGGCGACATTTTGATGGGGAAAACTTTTACGCTTGACCCTATCTCTAAGCGCCGTTTGGATAATTTCGGTGAAGAAGATCAGTTCTACATCCGGGATCACCATGAGGCCATAATATCAGAGGAAATGTTTGAAAAGGCACAGGAGATTTTGAAGCGCCGCGCAAAGCCGCGCCGTTTAGGTACGGATGGCAAACGTGAAAAATTCAGCCGGAAATATGCCTTTAGCTGTATGCTGGAATGTGGCTTCTGCGGTGGTACACTTACAAGGCGAAGCTGGCACAGCGGTTCACAGTATAACAAGGTTATCTGGCAATGTGTGACTGCCACCAAAAAGGGCAAGAAGTTTTGTCCTGACAGTAAAGGAATTGCCGAGGAAACCATTGAGCAGGCATTTATTGAATCCTACCGGCTTCTGTGCCAAAATAATAAAGACGTGTTAGATGAATTTATTGCCCGAACAGAAGAAACCCTTTCGGACAGTAATGCAAGCAAACAGTTGGCGAAAGTAGAGAAAGATATTGCTGCATTGGACGCAAAGCGGGCCAAGCTGGTTGATATGCGGCTGGAAGAAATCATTGACAAAGAAACATACGAGCAAAAGTATTTTGATTTAAGCAGTCAGATCGAACAGCTCCAAAAACAGCGCGAGAGCTTGCAAGAATCTGCTGAAACAGAAAGCACTATGAAAAAGCGGATTGCAGAGTTTCGTAGGACGCTGGAAGAAAACGAAGTGCTAGACACTTTTGACCGTTATGTTTTTGAAAGCATAGTTGAAAAAGTGATCGTCGGCGGGTATGATGAAGATGGTAACAAAGACCCGGCCATGCTGACATTCATCTATAAGACTGGATTCAAAAACAGTTTGGACGGCACCAATTTTAAGCCGCCGAGAAAGAATAGCAAGGCAGCAAAACAAAACGCCGGTTTGTGTTCCCATACAACCGACGAGGCAAAGTCAATGTGTTCCTATCATAGTGACGACACATATCGAGACGGTATGTGCATTGTCCAAACTGGATGTCCACCGCAAAAAGCCGTCTGGGAGGCGCTGAAGCATTTTTAGCGTGTCCTCTCTGCCGAGGACTTTTATGCAGAGAAAAGAACGTTTTGCAATTTTCCCTGCAAATGGACTGCGAAGGTAAATCCGTAGCTCCCGGTTGAGAAAAGCTTTGTGAAGTGATACAATAATATTGTATATGCCCTGTCCGGGGCATCAGTTCACAGAACGGTATAACTTGCAATGGATAGATATTTTTTTATTTTAACGACCATTGATCTTTTTGTGCTCGGCTTTATGTGTCTTCTTACAAGGCTGAGCGAATCTTTAAATAAAAAGCAGAAGCGCGGGTTCCTTCTGGCCTTTGCGCTCATTGCGTGCATCTCGGTGCTGGAGGTCATCACCATCGTGGTGGACGGCGCACCGCCGGGCTACCGCTGGCTGAATATTTTGTCCAACTATCTTGGCTTTGGACTGACACCGGCGGTGCCGCTGTGTCTGGTATATGTGCTGGATAAAAAATCCATCATCCGGCGTGTATTCAAGGCGGCGGTGTGCTGCGAGGGTGCGTATCTGCTTTTTCTGGCGGCAACGCTGCCCTATGGGCTGGTGTTCTCGGTGAGCAGGGAAAACCTCTACGCCCGGGGCGCGTACTTCTATATTTATGTGGCCATGTACTATGCCGCCATGCTGTACCTTATGGTGGCTACGGTGCGCACGGCGGCGGCCTTTCAGAACCGCAGCCGCATGCTGATCTATCCGTTGACCCTGTTTCTGGGCGCGGAGACCGTGATCCAGCTCGCGCTGCCGGCGCTGCACGTTACATGGCTGTGCGTCACGTTGCTGTCGGTGCTGTACTGTATTTATTGCAGCGAAATGTGGAACCAGCTGGACGCGCTGACCGGGCTTTTGAACCAGAACAGCTACCTGAACCGCACCGCTGAGATGCGCCGCAGCGGCGGGGTGCTGGTGGTGTTTGATGTGGATGACTTCAAGCAGATCAACGACCGCTATGGCCATTTACAGGGAGATGTCTGCCTTGCCGAGATCGCAGACTGCATCAAAAAAGCCTATGCCCGCTGCGGCTACTGCTACCGCATCGGCGGTGATGAATTCTGTGTGCTGCTGAAGGACGAGGAAAGCGAAGCCCGCTGCGCAAAAACGATGCAAGCTTTGCTGGCAGAGCGGCGCAAGGTGTTTGCCATTTTGCCGACGGTCTCTCTTGGCTCTGCCGCCTTTTCCGGGGAGGACGTGGTTGCAGTGAAGGCCCGCGCCGACCGCGCGCTCTACTGCGCCAAAAAGGAACAGAAGGCCCGCGCCGCAGCGGAAAAGCCCGCAGATGGCATCGAGGAGAAGGATTGAACGGATCATACAGGGGGGAAACCCCACCCGTACAATAAAAAAACGGAGGAACACCGATGAACACAGATTGGAACAGCCCGCAGGGCGATTTTGATACCGCTGAAAAGCAGGGGGAGCTGCTGATGCTGCTCAGCCGGCAGCAAGTCACCGTGCACACATGGGATGACCCGGACTTTGACTACATGGAAGAGCAGGATCTGGCACTGGTGGTGCAAAGCCCCTCCGGCACAGAGGATCTGCTCATTGAACTGTGCGGAGAGTTCTCGGTGTTTTTTGAAAAGTGGCACGGCGAGTACGCCGCCACCGCCGAGGGCTACACGCAGCTGCAGCAGGACATCACCGCCATTCTGGACGGCAAGGCGGGCGCACTGAGCCTGTATACGGAAAACGGCTGGCAGGGCACGGTGCTGTGCACCGAACTGCCCGGCGCAGAGGATGCCGCAGCCGCTGCGGCGCTCAAGCGCTGCTGGCAGGCGGCAAAGCCGGACGCCGCCCTGCCTGCGGGCAGTCGGCTGGAGCTGGTGTGCTGGGACCCGGTACAGAACCGGAAAGTGCAGCTCCCGGCAGAATAATAGAGCAAAAAAGGTCGCTGCACGCATTTGTGCAGCGACCTTTTCTTATACAATTTGTTGTTTCTTTTTGCGATTCGCCATATAGTTTGCGATTGCGGAGGCCGCAGTGCCCAAAGCGATACCCAGCACCGCGCCGCCAAGGACATCGGTGGGGAAGTGCACATAGAGGTACAGCCGGGTAAAGGCGATAAAAACTGCCAGCACCAGCGCGGGCGCGCCCAGCTTCCGGTTTTGCAGCCAGAGTGCGTAGGCGGCCGCCACCCCGGAGGCGGTGTGCCCGGAGGGGAAGGAGTGTCCATGCGGACGCGCCACCAGCATGGTGATGGAGGTGTTGATATCGCAGGGGCGGGGGCGGGCGAACAGCGGCTTGAGGAAGAAGTGCCCTGCCGCCATGTACAGCACCAGCGCCACCGCCATGGCAAAGCCCGCTTTGCGGGTGCGCCGGAAGAGCAGAAGCAGCAAGGTGAACGCGATCCAGATCTCGCCGTGAGCACCGGCGTAATCAAAAAAGATGGAGATCGTGTTCATTACCGGGTTGCGGAACTGGTATAGCCAGTCCAGAAAAGCAAACTCAAAGGGCATGGATTCCTCCTTTTGGGTGGTTGGAAAGCAGATTTTCTATACAATATAGCATATAAATATTAAAAAATACAAAATGTGCTGTAAATTTGCCCTCAAGGCAGGGGAAAATCGGTTTCTGGCTGCTCCATCTGCGCCAAGGTGGGGTAGCTGTCGATGGCGCCGTGGTGCTGCACGCTGAAGGCACAGAAGCGGTTGGAAAAGGTCAGATACTCGGTCAGGCGCTTGCGGGAAAGCTTTGGCAGCTCGGCGGCGGTCACGCCGTCCCGCTGCAGCTGCCACAGAAACGAGCCGATAAAGCCATCCCCCGCGCCGGTGGTGTCCACCGCTGTTACCTTGGGGCTGCGGGCGCGGGCACTGGCGGTGCGGGTGTAGGCGCGGGCACCCTTGCTGCCGCAGGTGTACAGCACCAGCTGCACATCTCCGGTAAAGAGCGCGGGCAGCGCGGCTTCAATATCCTCGGTGTCGGTGAGGAAGGGCAGTTCCTCGTCCGAAAGCTTCAGGATATGGGTCAGGGGGAGAAACTGCCACACGGTCTGGCGCAGCTGCTCCCGGTCCGGCCAGAGGGGAAAGCGGAGATTGGGATCAAAGCTGAGGATGGCGCCCGCCTCCCGCGCGGCAGTGATGGCAGCCAGATGGGCGTAGCGCATGGGGCTGTCCACCAGTGAGACGCTGCAAAAATGCAGGGCAAAGGCCTGCGAGAACCAGCCCGGGTCGATCTGCTCCGGGGCGTACAGCAGGTCTGCGGAGGGCTTGCGGCAGAAGCTGAAAGTACGCTGGCCGTTTTCCGCTAAGCTGACGAAGGCCAGCGCGGTGCTGGCTTTGCTGGTAAATTCCAGATGGGAAAGTTCCACGCCGCATCCGGCCAGCGCCCGGGCGATCTTGTGACCAAAGGGATCGTCGCCCAGCTGGCTCAGCAGCGCGCTGCGGCCGCCCAGCCGGGCAACGGCGGCGCAGACATTGGCCGGAGCGCCGCCCACCCGGGGGCTGAAGGCAGGTACTTCGTCAAAGCTGCATCCCACCCGGGAGGGGATCATATCGATCAGCGCTTCGCCGATGGAAAATAAGATCCTGTCGGACATAGGGCTTCTTCCTTTCTGCATACAGGTGTGCCGCAAGGTGCGGCAGTGTTCAGTATACACCCGCAGGGCGCTGTGCGCAACTGCTTCTTTTATACGGTAATGGGCGGGTTTTGCGGTTGACTTGCGGCGGCAGATATGCTACAATTTCCAGACGTATGCAAAAACAGGAAAAAAGGAAAAAGTGTATGGATCTGACAAAACAGTTCTTTAAATATGTCTCGCAGAATATTTTTGGTCTGCTGGGCACTTCGTGCTATATTCTGGCCGATACCTATTTTATTGCACAGGCCGCCGGTACAGACGGTGTTACCCTGCTCAACCTCTGCCTGCCCATTTATAACTTTATTTTTGCCATTGGCTCCATGATCGCGCTGGGCTCGGCTACCCGCTACGCCATTGCCAAGGCACAGAACGATGCCCGGGGGCAGCGGTATTTCTCCAACGCCATCCTGTGCGCCGTGCTGGCGTCCATCCCGTGGATGCTGGCGGGTGCCTTTGTGCCTGGGGCGCTGCTGCGGCTCATGGGCGGCGATGCAGGCATCGTGACGCTGGGCATCCCCTACGCCCGCATCTTTCTGCTGTTCACCCCGTTTTTTATGTGCAACTACATCGTTTCGGCCTTTGTCCGCAACGATGGCGACCCCTCCCTTGCCATGGTGGCGACCTTGAGCGGCAGTCTGTTCAACGTGGTGTTCGACTATATCTTCATGTTCCCCTTGGGGCTGGGCTTGGCCGGTGCGGCGCTGGCAACGGCGGTTTCGCCCATCATCAGCATCGCCATTTGCAGCCGCCATTTCCTTAAAAAGGAGAACACCCTGCAATTCGTGCGGCAGCTGCCCTCGGCAAGGCTGCTGGCGCAGAGCTGTCAGCTGGGCATCTCCGGCTTTGTGGGCGAGCTTTCCTCCGGCGTGACCACCACGGTGTTCAACTTTCTGCTGCTGGGTCTGGCAGGCAACGTGGGCGTAGCAGCCTACGGCGTGGTGGCAAACTTTGCGCTGGTGGCTACCGCCATCTTCAACGGTGTGGCACAGGGCGCACAGCCGCTGGTGAGCCGCTGCTACGGCCAGAACGACCACGCCGGGGCGCGGAAACTGCTGCTGCTGGGCAGCGGCACGGTGCTGGTGTTGGCGGCGGTGCTGTACGCTGCGGTGTTCGGCCTGACCGATACCCTTGTAAGCTGGTTCAACAGCGAAAACTCGGTGCAGATGGCGCAGTACGCCCACACCGGGATGCGGATGTACTTTGTGGGCTACTTCTTTGCAGGCTTCAACATTATGGCGGCGGGCTATCTGAGCGCAGTGAACCGCCCGGCAGAGGCCTCCATCACCTCCATCTGCCGGGGCATGGTGGCCATTGTGGCCTGCTCGCTGGTGCTCAGCGCGGTGTTCGGGATGCCGGGTGTATGGGCAGCCTTCCCAGCCTCGGAACTGCTCACCGCGCTGCTGACCCTGTTTTTGCTGCGCAGAAAAGAGAGCGGAAAAGCTTAAATATACATCTCCTGCTCCCGCATGGTCTCTTCGGGCGTAAGCCCGGACTGTGCGGCGCGACCGGTCAGTGCCCGCCATTGTGCAGGGGACTGGCCGGTTTCTTTTTTGAATACCCGGCACAGGTAGTTCGCCCCGGAAAAGCCGCACAGGCTGGCCACCACGTCCAGCGTGTACTCCCGGTGCAGCAGCAGCCGCTGTGCGGCCTCGATGCGCACGGTGGTCAGGTATTTGCCCGGCGGCACGCCCACGGCGGCGGTAAAGGTGCGCACCAGATGACTTTTGGAGACGCCCAGCCGCTCGCTGAGTTCCTCCACGCCGTACAGCCCCGCGTAGTTGGCGCGGATATCCTCAATGGCGGCCTGCACCAGCGGCGGCAGGGCGGGCGCGGCGCTGTCTGCATCTGCCAGCTCGCACAGCAGGGCAAAGACCAGCTGGCTGCGGGCACGGCTGTGGGTGGGCTTTTCCTCCGCAAGCCGTCCCATCAGCTCGGCGGCGGCAGGACAGGTCTCGCCTTTGGCAAGGTAGGGCAGCTCCCGCAGGCCGTTCAAAAACTGCACGCTGGCCTGCCCGGTCAGCTGGACGCACAACAGGTGGCAGTTGTCCTCCGGGGTCAGGGTGAGCGGGGCACGGCTTAAAATCAGGTGCCCTGCCACAGCGGACTGCGGCGGCAGCACCAGCACAGAGCCGGCGGGCGCAGCCGACGCCCCGGGCAAGGAAGCCGTGCATCTGCCGCTGGAAACAAGGCAGACCCACAGCCCCTCGCCGGTCAGGGTGCGGGGCGCGGAAAGCTGCACGTCCAGCAGTGCAGCCGGTGCGGCGATGGTGTTCCAGTCAAACAGCAATATCTGACACCTCTAATCAATAAAATGCTATTTTATATCACAAAATTATCTGTTATTATAGTACCAACGAAATAACACGCCGTCAAGGGCGTGAAACACCAAATATTTACGGAGGATAACGATTATGGCTTCCATTAGCTGCCAGCACATCTACAAGATCTATCCGGGCGCAACTGCCCCGTCCGTTACCGACTTCAACCTGGAGATCCAGGATAAGGAGTTCATCATCTTCGTCGGCCCCTCTGGCTGCGGCAAGTCCACCACCCTGCGTATGATCGCCGGTCTGGAGGAGATCTCCAAGGGCGAGATGTACATCGGCGGCCGTCTGATCAACGACGTTCCCCCGAAGGATCGTGATATCGCCATGGTGTTCCAGAGCTACGCTCTGTACCCCCACATGACCGTTTACAAGAACATCGCTTTCGGTCTGGAACTGCGCAAGACCCCGAAGGATGAGATCGACAAGCGCGTGCACGAGGCTGCTAAGATCCTGGAGATCGAGCACCTGCTGGACCGCAAGCCCAAGGCTCTGTCCGGTGGTCAGCGTCAGCGTGTTGCTCTGGGCCGTGCAATGGTTCGTAACCCGGCAGTCTTCCTGCTGGACGAGCCCCTGTCCAACTTGGATGCTAAGCTGCGTACCTCCATGCGCACCGAGATCATCAAGCTGCACAAGAAGCTGGCTACCACCTTCATCTACGTTACCCACGACCAGACCGAGGCTATGACCATGGGCGATCGTATCGTGGTTATGAAGGACGGCATCATCCAGCAGGTCGATACCCCGCAGAACCTGTACGATATGCCCTGCAATATGTTCGTTGCAGGCTTCATCGGCAGCCCCCAGATGAACTTCCTGGACGGCACCCTGATCAAGAAGGGCGAGTTGTACGGTGTTGACCTGGGCGGCGACGTGATCCCCCTGCCCAAGGAAAAGACCGCCGACGGCAAGCTGGATTCCTACGTTGGCAAGAAGATCAAGATGGGCATCCGTCCCGAGGATATCGATGACGAGCCCGAGTTTATGGCAAAGCACACCGATTGCCAGCTGGATACTCAGGTCGATGTTTCCGAAATGATGGGCGCTGAGATCTACCTGTACCTGGAGTACAAGGGCAACAAGATGACCGCTCGTGTTGCTCCCACCTCCAAGGCTCGCAACGGAGACACCGTCCGCGTTGCATTCGATCCCCATAAGGTGCACCTGTTCGACATCGAGACCGAGCAGACCATCCTGAACTAAGACTTAGCAAAGATCATTTTTGATCCTCCTATCATACGAAAGACCGCCGAAGGGAAACCTTCGGCGGTTTTTCGTTTTGGAAAACCCTCTCGTGAAAATGGGGTTCAGAAACGCCCACAGGCGTTTCTGAACCCCGAAATAAAAATAATTTTTCCGCTGAATATGCCCAAAGCAACGCGGCGGGCATTCCCAATCATTTTGTCTGTGCGCCCTGCCGCACCAGTTCAATGAACACGTTCATCTGCGGGGTCACCCATTTATCGCGGTGGTAGAACAGCTGCCGGTGCATCATGACGGTGCAGTCCGGTACGTTCAGCCGCGCCAGACGCCCTTCGGCCAGTGCGCTGCGCACGATGTACTCCGGCAAAAAGGAAAGCCCCATGCCCTGCTCTACCATCTGGCACAGCAGCGCAGCGCTGCCCAGTTCCAGATAGGGGTGGATGGCAAGGCCGTGCGCCGCCATGCACTGGTCCAGTGCGTCCCGGTAGCTCATGCCCCGCTCGGTGAGCAGAAACTCCTGCCGGGGCAGAATGTCCAGCGGGAGCACGATTTCCTGCGCCAGCGGATGCTGCAGCGGCGCAATGAAGCACACCGGCTCTGGTACATCTGCCGCCAGCACCAGTGCAGGCTGCAAAAGGGGCTGATCCAGCGTGTAGACAAGGTCTACCTGATTGGTGCTCAGCAATTGCAGCATCTCGTCCGAGCTGGCGGTGTGCAGCACCAGCTCCACCTGCGGGCAGCGGGCATGATAGCGCTGCAACAGCCCCGGTAAAAAGGTGCTGCACACGGAATCCGCCAGCGCGATGCGCAGACTGCCCCGCACCTGCTGGGCGGGCTGCAAGGCGGCCTGTGCCTGCTGGGCAGTTTCCAGCAGGGTGCGGGCGTAGCCTAAAAAGGTCTGCCCGGCATCGGTCAGGCGCACCGTTTTACCCACACGGTCAAACAGCGGGGTGCCCAGTTCGGCTTCCAACTGTGCGATTTGGGAGGACACCGCCGACTGCGAGTAGCCCAGCTGCCGCGCGGTGCGGGAAAAGCTGTGCAGCTCAGCGATGTGCAAAAAGGTATTGACAGTCCGCAGTTCCATGAACGGCTCCTTTTATAACAGGGTAATGTCCCGCACGGTGAGCTGAGCACCGTCCACGGTAAAATGCACCTCCAGCCCGGCAAATTCCATGCCGTACACCCGCTGCGGGTCGTGCTGGTAGGAGGGGCGGGGGTCGCTGGCAAGCACGCCCTGCAAAGCGGCGCGGTCGGCCTCCGGTACGGTCTGCCACAGCGCTTCCGGGCAGGAGACTTCCAGATAGTGGGTGCGGGTCTGCCCGGTAAAGCCCTCGGCGGCATCCGGGTGGCAGTCCGCATAGGGAATGTAGGGCTTGATATCGTAGATGGGGGTGCCGTCCATCAGGTCGGCACCGCGCACGATGAGCACCGGCCCCACGTCCGGGCGCTGCTCAATGGCCTCCAGCTTTACGCTGGAAAGCCCCAGAGGGTTCGGTCGGAAGGGGGAGCGGGTGGCAAACACGCCCACCCGGGTGTTGCCGCCAAGGCGCGGCGGACGCACGGTAGGGGACCAGCTTTCCCGCACCGCGCCGGAAAATTGCCACACCAGCCAGATATGGCTGAAATCCTCCAGCCCGCGCAGGGCGTCGGGGTTGCGGTATTCCGGGGTGAAAACGATCTCGCCCCGCAGCTCTTCTACCAGTCCGCTCTGGCGCGGGATGCCGAACTTGGTGGGAAAGGCGGTATGGATATGGGCAATGACCTTCAGGGTCATAGCTTCGGGTGCCTGCTGCATGATGAACTCCTTGCTCAATAGATCTTTTCAATGGGGCAGTCGGCGGGGATGCCGTACCGGCTGCGGAAGGCCTGCAATTCCTGCGGGCTGCGGATCAGCTGTACCTCGGTAAAATGGCCGGTGTGCAGATCCTGAAACCCGGCCACCTGCTCCCCGGTGCAGATGCTGCACCGCAGCACCGGCTTCTGGGCAGCGGAGTCGTAGGAGGGGGACATTTTCTTTTTGCCGAACACAGGATGCTCCTTTCTCTCCTTATTTTATAGGCCGCGGCAAAGCCCCACGGCTTTGCCCTCAATGTGCAGCTCCGAAAGCTGCTCTCCGGCGTAGAACATGGGCGGGCAGACGGCGGCGTTATCGGCCAGCAGCATCACGGCATCGCCCTGCCGGTGGAAGTGCTTGAGGGTGGCTTCCTCGCCCACCCGCACGGCGGCGATCTCGCCCTGCTCCACCTCGGGCTGGCAGCGGATGCATACGATGTCTCCGTTGCATATCGTGGGAGACATACTGTCGCCGTGGCAGGTCAGGGCAAAATCCGCGTGCCACGCGGCGGGCACCCCGATATAGCACTCGATGTTCTGCTCGGCGGTGATGGGCGTGCCGCAGGCGATGGAGCCGATCAGCGGCACCTGCACCATGGTGGGAAGCGGCTCAAAGCCCGGGGGACAGGCGCAGGGCGCGTCCAGCCCCAGCAGAGCGGCGGGAGTGGTCTCCAGCGCCTGCGCCAGCTCCTCCACTTTGGACTGGGGCAGATCGTTGATGCCTTTTTCCAGCTTGGTGATGGAGGAACGGGAGCGGTAGCCCATGCGCCGGGCAAGCTCCTCCTGCGAAAGACCCAGCTGCTCCCGGCGCAGACGGACACGGGTGGACAGATCAGACATGACGGTTCTCCTGAAAACTATGTGTTGTGGTGTACGATACAGTGTTCTGCCTTGAGTATAGCAGAAAATTTCCTGAAAATCAACAATTACAGCGCGTTTTGGAAATAATAGGTTGACAGATAATCAACAACGGAGTATAATACAACCAATAATTGTTTCAAACGCAGCGAACTACAAAAAAGGAGCGAAGCCATGGCAAACACGAATCTGATCTACACCTACATTCAGGACAGCGGCTACAAGCTGCAATATGTGGCCAGTGTGCTGCACATCAGCAGCAACACCCTGCGGCACAAGCTGCTGGGCGAGACCCAGTTCAAGCTGGACGAGGCCGAGCGGCTTTCCACCATGCTGGGCCTGACGATGGCCGAGCGGGACGCCTGCTTTTTCGATGCCGAGAACCGGTTCTCGCGCAGTGCAACGCTGGAGCTGCCCAAAAGGGGGAAGCGCCAGTGACACCGGAGCAGCGCGATGTGACCCGGAACGCCCTGCGCAAGTACGGCGAGCGGCACTGGGCGCGCACGCCGGAAAACCGCCGCTGGCAAAGCGCCATTGATGAGGGCCTCGACTACTATCAGGTGCACGACCCCATGCGGGCAGACCTGCTGCGGATGCGCTTTTTTGAGCAGCGCCCGGAGGACGAGATCTTAGAGCAGCTGCACATCGGCCGCACCACCTACCAGAAGGCGTTGCAGGACCTTTTGAGCACCATCGCTGTCTACGCCGCCCAGCGCGGCGCGTTCTGAGCAAACAGCCGTGAAAAGCAACTATAAAACAGGGCTGCTGCACCGTGTTTCGTGCAGCAGCCCTGTTTTGGTTATTTCTTCTTGGTGTCCGGGTCCTCGCAATGGCTGTGGCAGGAGGCGCAGTTGCCGTTGCAGCCCTCGCCCTTCCAGCCGCCCTGTCTGGAGATCCAGACCACAGCCAGCGCAAACAGCACAGCCAATATTACCAGCGTGATGATCCCGCGAAGTGTCATATTCATCCCTCGATTTCTTTTGTACGGCTTTCTGCCCCAAGTATACACGATTTGCAGGCAAAGAGCAACAGCCTGCCGCACATTTTTTGTGCAGGGTGCAGTCGATGCGGCTGCCCGGCGGTAATGTTGCACGCCCGGCGGTCGGCGCACCATTTTTGCAGCCGGAGAAAGCGTTTCGAGAAAAGTAAAATAATTTTAAATTAGGGCTTGCATTTCTGCAAAGGCCGTGCTATAATAATCACGTTCCAGTTCGGAACGCACAACACAAGCAAATATGGAGGATTAGCTCAGCTGGTTAGAGCACCTGCATCACACGCAGGGGGTCTGGGGTTCGAGTCCCTAATTCTCCACCATACAGTTCGTACTCGAACCCGATTCTCTATGAGAAAGGGTTCGGGTACGTTTTTTGTTTACAGGAGGTTTTGAGAAAGGGCTACTCGGCCCATAAGCCGGAATGTGAAAGGATGAGAAGATGACCTTTTTAGAAACAAATCGGCTCAGACTAAGAAATGTAAGTCCTAAAGATGCGATTCAGATGGTTGATTATCGAAATAACGAGCGATGCTCGAAATATCAACGAGGCCAGACGAAAGATTATAAGGATATTGTTACTTTGATCGAGCGTAATAAAGACAATGCCCTGAATATCGCATCGCCGACTATGATTAGTGTTGCATTAAGAGAAACGGATGTCATGATTGGCGAAATCGTCGTTATGCCTAACGAGGGCACAATTTCTTTAGGGTACACATTTTCTTATAAAGTTCACCGAAACGGTTACGCCTATGAAGCCTTGTCCTCTTTAATTGAGTATTTACACAAGCACTATCCTCAGTGGGATTTTATCTGTTTTACTGAAAGAGAGAACATTCCAAGTATGAGCCTTTTGAAGAAGCTGGGATATACGAATTTGGGTTATCTGCCGTCAAAGAATTCTCAAGTATTTGGAAAGTGGCTTCGCCAGGACACATTAGAAGAAATCACAAGTGCGGTTCGATAACTCCTGGTTTGTCGCAACCTCAACAGCAGGGTTTGGGGCACCGCACGCCCCAACAAGAAGCTGTCCCAAAGGGGCAAGAATTTTCGAGAATTGAAAATTTGTGGCCACGGGACGATTCTTGCTCTCACCGTCAGAATCATCCGCCTTGCACTCGTAGTCATTTTGTGATACAATTATCCCGATAGGAGGTGTCTCGTATGATGCAGACATTCGTTCGCCCTTCCCGGGATCTGCGCAACCATTACGCCGAAATTTCGGAGATGCTCAAAGACCACGACCATGTGATCATCACGAATCATGGCCGTGGAGAATCAGTTCTCATCAACATTGAGGACTACGCCAAGTACGAAGAGTTTTTGCACCAGCGATATGTTGCCAAGGCACTTGCCAAGGCAAAACAGCAGGCGGCTGACCCCGACACGCAATGGGCAGACCACGAAAGCGTATGGGAGACGCTGGGCAAGCAGTATGACGTATAAAATTAAATATCTGCCCCTTGCTGTGCAGGATTTGAATGAGATTGCCCGGTATCTGTCTGGCTTTTACCCTAAAACGGCCAGCCGCGTACTGAAAGAGCTGCGAGAGAAGATCACAAAATTGGGCGATACCCCGAAAATGTGCGAGGTCTACCGCCCTGACCCTGCTTACCGTAGAATGGTCGTAGACCAATATTTGGTGTTTTACCGAGTCAACGATGAAATAAAGCCCGTGGAAGTCCACCGTGTGTTGCGCGGTGCTTGGAATTTGCCGCAGTATCTGGAATAAATTCAGGTTCGAGTGCTGTGGACAATGCTCCACCAAACGTAAGGCCGTTTACCTGAAAAGGTAAGCGGCTTTTTCTTGTACCTACGTGATTTTTGATATACAAAAGTGAAACGGATTCACTTTTGCATGTTGATAATGAAACGTGTAGGAGGCCCCCTTTTCAGTCGTTTGTAGCAAGTTTGTAGCAGATCTGTAGCAAAATTCGGAGAGGAACGGCAAAATGACCTCAGAAACCCGATTTTTGCAGATTTTTGGGTATAAAATTTTATCCTTGAATTTTGTGCAGAATGACGACGGTGCTTTTCATTCGGATTCTGATGCCGTATTATAAAGAAAAAGATCATGGATGAAAGGAGAAATCGCTGTGCGCTACACCATCAGGCATTTTGATTTGCCACTGCTTACCTTTGAAGCAAACATGGACAGTGCAGATACTGACCTCCATATTATAAAGGTCTACGAAGAAAATCGTTCCTTTTTACCTTTGAACCTGACTGTATCAGAAGATGGTGTAGAACGCTGGCTGCGGCATCGCGCAATTCCGAAGAACCGAGCGTATGTAGACGCTCTGCTCTCTAAGGTGGGGCTTTCTTTGAATCGACCGCTTGGAATTATTGCAGCCAATAAAGGTCTTTCACTCAATGATTGCTTTTGGGTAGATGCAGAGGGCTCCGGTGACACCTTTGAAAAAGTAAATCTTTACGATAACCGATTCAGTCAGGTGCTGGCAGCAATCGCCTTTACAGGATATGGCAGCAGCATACGAACTTCGCTTGCGTCCTGCCCGGAGTTCTCGACCAACGGGATGCTGCCAAAATGCTGGCGCAGACAAAACGGAAAAATCTATCTTTATAAAGGTGGCACGTCAGGGTTCAGTAATCTGGGATTTGAACCGTACTCGGAACTGTATGCTTATCAAGTTGCACAGGTGATGGGCGTGAATGCGATTCGCTACACCCTGACAAAAGATCTGAAAAAGACGCTTTGTTCCAAGTGTGAGCTGTTCACCAGCAAAGAGTATTCTTATATTCCCATCGGACAGCTTGTGCCCAAAGGTGGAATAAAAGCAATTTTTGCGTATTATCAGACGTTAGGTCAGAACTTTGTGGATGCGCTGGAAGATATGCTGGTCTTTGATGCGATCATCTGCAACACTGACCGCCACTATGGAAACTTTGGTGTGCTGGTAGATAATAAGACCAACACGATTGCGGCACCCGCACCGCTGTTTGACCACGGAAACTCGCTGTTCAGTCTGGGCGGAACGGATCTTTGGGACAACCAGAAAGCATTTGATGAATATGCCCGCACACTGCTTCCGCTTGCATACGATGATTTCTTTGCAGCTGCAAAGAGTGCAATGAAACCTCGTCACCGTACAATGCTCCATAAGCTGCTGGATTTCCATTTTGACCGCAGAGCGACACGTTATAATCTGCCGCCAAATCGCTTGAAGATGATCGAAAAAGAGGTACAGCGCAGAGCAAGAGTGCTTTTAGGGTAAAAAAGAAACCGTCAAACGTAAGAGATTGCTATCTCATGCGTTGACGGCTTTTCTTGTTAGTGGATAGGATGATTCTCTTTGAAAACAGCAGAGACTCTATTCGTTTGAATCTTTCGACAGGGGTGATTCTTCTTTCAGAGAATACCCTAAAATATTCAATTGATGGATTACCTCCTCAGAAGATTTTCTGCCAAGATTTCTTATTCCAAAAATTTCGTCCTCCGTCATAGTCACCAAATCATCAGTCGTTTTAATTCCTGCACGAGTCAAACAATTATATGATCTAATTGAAAGATTCATATCATCAATTGAAATTGTACGATATGGTGCTTTCCCGATAATAGTATTTAATTTTTGAAGAGAATCTTTGTTTGGAATTTTTACGGTTTTATCTATATCATTGTAAGTTAAATACCCCAAGTGGGTTAACAGAGTCAAGACAGCATCCCTATTAGAAAAATCAAATATATCTCCGCAAAATGTACCTATATTTATTGGTACAGATTTTCCGTTTTGCAGGTGTTCAATGGCCTCTTTTAGGCCACTCACATTTACTTTTGGTAAGTCTATGCACTGTTCGTCCCAATAGGATTCGTACTTATGCTGTAGCATCGCATCCACAACAGATTTAGGGCTGTACATGGAATAATGCGCATCTCCGGACCGCCGATGCGCAATCAGGTCATAGCCATCATACCATGCTTTGGCCTCCTCAAAGTTCATCTGATACTTTTCGCAAAGAGCAGACACTTCTGATTCGGTAAAGCCAAAATACTCTGCCAGTTCACCGGGATCGGTCATGGAATACTCAGTAAACATATTTAGTGCAGAGTGGGAGCCGTACTTTTTAATGGGTAAGATGCCTGTCATGTAGGCCAATGCAACGTAATCCTTGTCTTTGAGCCAAGCTCGCAGAAAGTCAAGATATTTCTTCTGCGCATCCTGATTTTGCTGGTATTCCCGAAACAGGCAATCCCATTCGTCAATCAAAATCACGAAAGAACGATTTGTTTTTGCATAAATGTCTTTCATGACCTGAATGAGGTTGTTTTTATCCCGAAAACGGACATTTTGAAAATGGTCCGTTAAATCAAATACAAGATATTTTTGCAGCATTGTTAGCATTTCATCCATGCTATGCGTCATGCTGAGAAATTCCTGCATGTTGACTTTGATTACGTCATACTGGTTGAGGTGCTGCTGATAAGATGACACATAGTGGATTTTCAAGGAACTGAACAACGATGCGGAATTCTCACCACGGTCATAGTAAGCGGCTAGCATATCGGCAGCCATCGACTTGCCGAAACGGCGAGGACGACTGACACAGATGAACTTCTGTCTGGTGTTCAAAACGGCATTGGTCTTTTCGATCAATCCGGTCTTATCTACATAGATTTCGGAGTTTAGGCTTTCCTGAAAGCCCTTGCTGCCCGGATTCAGATAGCTTCCCATATGATGCCTCCTATCCTGAAAATATCATTGTATTCATTATACTCTAATCCATCAGGAAGCACAAGAACGGGTTGATCAAAGCGAAAAGAAAACATCTTGTGTTGTGCATAGCGTAATTCTCATATAAAGCTCTTGCGTGCATACTCCTGCGGGAGTATAATTAGAGCGAGGAGGTGGTTCTGTGGAAAAAACAATTTATCACGGTTCGGATCATATTATTGAAAAGCCAAAGTTCGGCTATGGTAAGACCTATAATGATTACGGTGTTGGTTTTTACTGCACCGAGAATCCTAACATGGCAAAAGAGTGGGGCGTTGGCATCGATCACAATGGCTACGCTAACCGGTATAAAATCGAATGCGACGGTTTGACCATTCTGGATTTGAACGCTCCCGGTTACACGATGCTACATTGGCTGACGATTCTTTTGGAGAACCGCGAATTCGATACTTCTGCCCCGCTGGCCGCAGAAGCCAAAGAATACCTGATGAACACTTTTCACCTCGACTATAAGTCTGCTGATATCATCATTGGCTACAGGGCAGATGACAGCTATTTTTCCTTTGCATCTGATTTTATCAACGGCGCAATCTCTTACCGCCAGTTGTGCAATGCCATGCGCTTGGGCAAGCTGGGGCAGCAGTTCGTGCTGAAAAGCAAAGCGGCCTTTGAACAGCTGGAATTTCTCGGCTATGAGACCGCAGACTCTAAAGAATGGTATAAGAAAAAGGCCTTCCGTGACCAGACAGCCCGCCGCCAATATTTTGACGTGGAGCGCAACCGCCGTCAGAGGGGAGACCTTTATATTACCACGATTCTCGACGAGGAGATGAAGCCCAATGATCCACGCTTACGATAAAAGCTATCTTTCTGCTGCACAGAAAAATCTTGCCCGGATGTTGGATTATCTTGTCAACGATCTGCATTATCCGTTGGAGACGACATGGCAGTGGTTTGTGACCAGTGAACTGTCTGCCCGGTTCGAGCAGGGGGATTGTTCTGTGTTGGTGGGCTTGTCCGGTGTAGAACTTGCCCGCGCTGTACTGGAGCAGGCGGGCGAAGTCGTGCCTATGCAGAAACCCTCGTATGCCTACGACCGCAGCCCGGAATACTGGACAGGTTGGGCTCTTGCCTATTACCAGTGGCTGACCGGTCTGCGCTTTGCGGAGATTGAACAGGCAGTGCCCATCACGGAGGTGCGGCTGCTGTATACGCCCTACCACGAGATGGATGTACGGCAGTTTGCAGACAAGATGAACGAGTTGTACCGTGCGGCAAAGCCGGAAACAAACCTGAAAGCTATGCGCACATTGGCCGGATTGAGCCAGTCGGAACTGGCAGGACAGGCAGATGTGCCTGTGCGTACCATCCAGCAGTACGAACAGCGACAGAAGGACATCAACAAAGCACAAGCAGAAACGCTGCTTCGCCTTGCGCGTGCGCTGAATTGTAACGTGGAGGATCTGATGGAGAAAGTTCCACCGCTGAATTTTAAATAAGAATGAAGCGATGAGACCTGACACAGATTGTGCAAACAAAAAAGAAAGCTGCCATCCATGAGAGAAAGATTCTCACGGATCGGCAGCTTTTCTCTTTGAAGTTGTTATGCCTTCGTTGTGGTCAGAACTTCATCATTGACCAGCTGATTGGCCTTATCAAATGCTTCGATCATCTGGGTCGCTTTCGGATGGAGATAGACCTCATCCAGCGTTTTGGATTTGGGCGTGTGCCCGACAGCGCGTTTCAGAATATCCTTGTTGACGCCTGCGCGATCACAAAGGCTGGCGTAGGTATGGCGGGTGGTGTAGGGCGTATAGGTGGCGAGCTTCCCGGCAAACTCCGGCTTGCGCTTACCATTTTCGTCGTAAGGATTCGGCTGGATGCCGATTTCCTCCAGGAAAGGATAAAACTTGCGATTACGCCAGTTCTTTTCGTTCCAGAAACCGCCTTTTCCATTGGGAAAGAGCGGACCGTTTTCCACAGAGGTGGCATACGCATGTTCAAAAACCGGGATGCCAAAGTCGAGAATGGGAATGATGCGGTTGCGTCCGGCCTCGGTCTTGCAGCCGCCGATCAGATAAGCACCGGATTCCGTGCGGTGAAAATCTTCGTGTTTGAAGTGCAGCAGCTCATAGATACGCACTCCGCAGGCCAGAAGAGCAATTACCATCTGCCCGGTGGGCGTGTTCTTCTGGCTCAGGATCAGCGTCACCTGTTCGTCCGTGAAAATCTCGCGTTCCGGAGATTTGCGTCCTTCGACTTTCAGGACAGATGCAAGGTTGGCATCCACGACACGCCAGCCAATGGCTGTGCGATACAGCTTGCTGATAAGAGTACGCTCTTTTTCCAACATGCTCTGAGACAGGCCATCATCGGCCATTTTATCAAGGATGTTTTGGAAGTCCTGTGCATAAAGGGCTGCAATTTTGTAATACCAAAGTGGTTTTAGGTATTTCCATGCCAGATCATACAGTTCACGGGCCTTATCAGAACGGCCTTTGTACTCACGAGATTCCAGAAAGATCTCGTGAATTTTTGCTAAGGTGGAATCTTGATATGGTGTAGCAGGGCGTTTCATCATTTCAGCACGAACCGCTTCGGCTTCTTCACGGGTGACATAAGTGCCGACAGTTTTTACAACTGTAATACCTGTGTGAGGGTCAGGGATTGGCATACGGAGTATCCATGGTTTCCGGCGTATCCCGGACATTCTAGAGATGCTTCCATTACCAGACGATGCTTTCAGCCGGGGCGATTCTCGTTTGGCTGGAACGGCAGGTGGAGCTATTGCACCGGGGGATGGCGCTGTGCCAACGGGATGCCCGCAGGCAGAGCAGAATTTAGCGGTATCTGAGATTTGATGACCGCAATTTTCACAGAACATAGAATTGAACCTCCTATTGTTTTGAACTTGCTTCAAAAATGCCCCCGGCATCTGGAGGATGCCGAGGGCGGATGGTCGAATTAGTTGCGGGTGCGGGAGAGCTGGTACTCCAGGCTCTGTTCAGCCGTGAGCCCCTTCTGGAGAAAGCGGATCACATTGGGGTAAAACACGTAGATACGTGATCCGTTCGGTACGTGACTTATGTAACCGGCGGCTACGAGATTGCGGAGACCGTGGTATGTTATATCATAACCTTCGCTCCGTGCACGGCGTGCCGCACCGGTTAGTGTAAGAAAATCCTGTTGCTTATCAATCATAATTTTTCTCTCCTTTCGTAAAATGATGGAAAGCACAGGTGGCTTTTCATAATAAGCATATCTTTTTGAGATATAGGACTCTTAAAGGGCGATTAAGGGTACCAGGGAAGATCTGGCATTTTTGAGAAGTCATAACGCTCCAAAGAATGCAAATCAGGTTGTACTTCCTCATATTGGGTGTTTAAAGGAGGAACGACATAGCCGCAGTTAAAGAATAGGCTCTGGTCACGCAGCGTGATAGCACTACAATCGATGTATCCACAATCGCCGGAGTGGCAACATGGAGCCTCTGTAAAGTAAATTGGGGCGCCCATAGTTGAAAGCAGATCAGCGTACTCGGGAGAAACAGGGTTTTCAAAAAATCCATCCGGGATGTTCATGACAAATCCTCCTTAAAAATGATTGACAAGCGAAGCATTTAAAGCTTTACTTATATTACAAGAACACTTGGTTATAAATTTCTGCCTTTGAATACTGGCAATGGAATCAGGTGCTCGATTTCGACAATGAAGCCGATGCAATGTCTTCCAGATGACTGACGTTCACACAAATAGGAGCGCAAGTGGGTTTGGCTTCTTCCCCAATATAAATAGGACCTTGAAAAACGCACTGCCCAACTTCTAGATTCCGTAAAAGGTCAGAAATCTCAGCCCGATGCTGTGGAGATGCGAGAAGTTCGGCATAATACTTTACTTCTAGGAGAGCAGGGTGAAAGAGAAGTTTGTGGTTTGCTTGGCAGAGCATCGTTCTTTCGGACGCGTTAAACTCACGGATACTCTGGCTGGCAAGGATCACATTCAGAGAGTATTTTCTTCCTTCTGTCAGGATTTTGCCAAGATAACAGTCCTTGTCGATGGAGAGGTTCTGCATCTCATCTATGTAGATGTAGCGTGGCGGTTGTCCTCCCTGTGATGCAGTGCGAAACTCATCAAAAAGAAGTAAGTCAACAATCACGTTCTTGAAGAGGGGCGGAAACTTGCTTAGGCTGATGTTTTCGATTCCGAAAGAATAGTTGACAGACTGATGTCTAAAAATATTGTGCCGCAGGAGAGGCGCAAGATAAGCCATTGCGTTTCTTGATGCGTTCGTGTCAAATTCTTCAAGGGCTTTGAGAACTGCTGGAAAAATGTCTGGATTATTGTCGCGGTCTGAAATTGCATATTCAAGAGATTCTGAGAGGGCGGTTGTTGAAGAACGGCTTAACCTGAGATGGCGAGCTATAATATTGGAAAGCGTATAACTTAAATCTGCAGGTGATTCCATAGTTCCATCCGCATAGTGCAGTGGCTCGAAAAGCGTTGTTGGAATTGGCGTGTTGTATGCATCAATTTGTGAGGACAGATGTTCAAATGACTTTCTGAAAATTGGAAAGAGATGTTCCGGGGCAGAGGAGTTATGAATATCGATGCTGCGGACGCTATAGCTCTGATTGGCCTTTTGCAGCACGATACTTTGGGCAGCAACACTCTTTCCGTAGCCGGATTCACCGAGGATGACATAAGAATCGTTATCCTGTCCGGGGATACTTTTTGTGGAAACGGATAGTTCTTGGCTGCCCTCATAGTACTTTCCTATGTAGGTTTGCGATAGCATAGACATAATAATCAAACTCCTTTTTATTTTTAGATTTCAACAAGGTCACGACTTCCGGGTTGATGTAGGCTACTTCTCAGAAGTGTTCGAAAGCGAAAATCCTTTGATTCATTTGGTGCAAAGGTGAGCGTTTTGGGGACTGATCCCGAAAGAACCCCGGCAGTTTTCAGACGATTGAGCACGTCGGACGGCATATAGGATCGCAGCTGCACCTTAATGATTTTCTTCAAAAGGGCAGTCGATGTATAATAATAGGTATCATCGTAGAGAATCTCCTTCTGACATTCAAAACTGCTATCGACATCTTCGAGTGGACGAAAACAAATCATATCACTTCGCCGGGCTGCATAGAGTGCATTTCGGAAAGGTGTAAGGATGTTGCCATCGTTGATTCTTTCCCAGTAGCGAGTGTATGTTTCAAGGTATTCGTCACAGCGGACGGAAAGCGTTTGTGGAGGCACTTGCATGGAGTAATGCCACTTTACAACATCAGCTATCATAGATAGTGCTGCGATTTCCCGTTGTACAGAACAATCTTCGCCAAGATCATCGAAGACTTTTGTAAAAGAACGTTCCACTGTCGAATTGAATGCATTGGCGTTATTCATAATCGAATTTATTAGCCCACCGATAGAATCAATCGAATTTGTAGCTTCATAAGGATCGATAAAATCTTGTATTGGTAGACAAAAGGTTCGCTGACGTGGGGTAAGATTAGACGAAACAACCATATATAGAGGGTGCTTCTGGTTGCTTTGCGTAGAATTCATCAGCGCTTGATAGTTTTTGTCCCGACTATAGGCACTGGAAGACTCATTGAAGTTGATGTTTTCAGAACGAATCCATACAATGGGACGGTCACGCAAACTTTCTAGTGCTTTTTTGAATACGTAGGGTGTGCTATCAATGCATAAATCTGTGTACAGATACTCATGTGTTAGGATGCAGATTGGGCGTCGAATCCACATCTTAGAAGGCAAACGCTCTTGAAGTATCGCGTATAGTGATACGAGCTGGTACAATATCATATCGGGTGTAGGCGGAACTGTGAAGCTCAGTAGCACAGCATTAAGATCAACCCATTCACTCTCTTGAAATCCCCAGTGCTTTTCAGAAAAATACCATCCGGGAGAGTATTTTATCTGCGGAGGAATGGAAGCGAGTCCAGATGCTGTATAACGTGCAATTAACTCGGCACAAATGGTAGCTGGAAGATTTGCATCGACAATAAAACCATTGTCTTGTAGTAAATTGTAACGTTGCAGGGCGCTGCAATCAGCATCGACTATAACGCTCCTGTGTTCTCCTGTAGGAGTATCGAACGTATATTTGATGAATCCCTTTTTTGTGTCATGTTCTATTATCTTTTGCGCCTGTAGATTTCGGCAAGGGCTAAAAGGTTTTCCCACAGTATTGATGCCGTTGCTATGCAGGATAAGTAAACACCCTTGAGAATCAGGGGCTAAGGCAGAATTATCAAATTTGAACTGTTTCTCTCTATAAGCCTTTTGGGAATCACTTACCCATTTGGCTTGAAGCTTTTGTATGGTTGTTTCGATAGGATTGTCTTGAGAAATGGGGTGTTGAGTATTGAACGGAGCTGACACAGCTGGTTGTTGATATACGTTTGTGGGTTGAACGGGCTGGTTATAAGGCGGAGCAACTGGCTGTTGCCGCTGATTCGAGAGTGCAGATTTGCGTACATACTTGTTTGCAGGAACGGTAGTAGTGCAATTAGAATGCTGTGAATCAGACTGTTTTTGCACTGTTGTTCGTGGTATAGAATTAGGAATTACCGTTTGCATTGAGTTAGAGGAGACTTCTGTGGAGCGCATATCTGTTGGCTCATCGTCTATAAAATAGACGGCTTGCTTCATCTGCTGGTCTTTTTGATTGTTCATAATGGAGAGTGCTCCTTTCTATATTGTGTGATGGCGGACTGCGAGCAGTTTGTCCGGTCGTTTTCCGGGGATAGGCTACCCGCTAATTTAGTTGTCAAGGTGCAGAGTAGAAGAGGCTGAAGGCTTTCTTCCGAAAGTATTGTATACCCGGCTGCGAAATGTGCGAGAAGACTTTTCGATACCAAAAAATGAAAAAGTGTAAAAATATAGCCCTGTTTTTTCAGAGCCAGAAAGGAAATGGCGCAAATGAGCAAAATTGAGGACCTTGTGATTTTTAAAAATGAAAAAGAATTGAGCGAAACGGAAAAAAGCATAGAGAAGATTTTTGGAATCAGTTTTCAGTCGTATGTGAGACGCTTGGAAATTGGACTTGACGCAGAGGGGCTGTCACATGATGATGACTCGGCGGTTGCACATATACTGGCGGATATGGGGAAAAAGGATTCAATTCTATGGATTTTCAGTTTATGCTGTGAAGATTCGCGAGAGGCTGCAAAAATACTTTATGCAAATACGATTGGTTGTGTTTTGGCGTCATTAAATTACTTATCGGCGCAGCAAGTAAAAAGTGTGGATTTGCAAAAGAAACTTTTTGCATGGACAGAGGATGAAGAAGGTAGCTTTTCTATTTACCAGAATAGACTCAAAGCCTTAAGAAAGAAAAAACGTGAAATTGAAGAAATGAGACCGTTATCAGGACAGAACGGTTTGGATTTCTTTGCAGAGTTAATTTGTCCATATGAGTTTATTCCTCCAATATCAACAAATAAGAGCTGTAAAGATTTTTTGACACCCTTATTTGAAAAAGCAGTCGAAAGTATTGTAAAGGAGGAGCGTCATGCAGTAAGCTGGAATATTTTGCGTTTAGCGGCAAAAGAGAAAGATGTATTGGTCGATGAAGCAATAACAAAAAACCAAAGGAAACAAGTAAGGACGATTTGCAAAGACTTATATAAGGCGATAGAAAAAATCGGAAAAATTGATTTTACACAGTGTGATTACAGTGAAATGATAACTCTGGCCTTTGCTAGAGAGATTTTATACCATTGCAAATTACTAAAACTACTCTTGGAAAATGAAGATAACAATAAAAAATTGCATATCTCGGAAAATGAGCTGAGAATATTACGTGAGGCATCGCTTCCAGTGGCGTTCTATTTGGACAAAATAAAAATAGAAGAGATATATGATATTACAATAAAAAATAAGTATTGCAGGTATATCAAAATGGTCACGGTTGCTCTTGTGGAATATGCTGGCGCAAAATTATTAAGGGAGCGAAAGAAAAAAGCTACGCAGCAAGAGAAAATACAAGAAGCATATGGAATTTTAAAAAAATATACTGAATTTGTGTGGGAAGATTATTTCGCTTTTTTAGATGAGAAACCCCAAGAAAATAAAGAAAATGAAGAAGGCAAAGAAAGCAACAAAAAAATCAACGTTTCAAATGAAATTGTAAAAGTAGTCTATGCTTGCTTTTTGAATCGGAACGCAATATATAATGCACCATTAGACTATGACGTGATTCCACAAATGAGCATGGTGGATGAGCTTCCGCTAATGAAAAATCAGGACGTTTATATAGTCAAAGATGGAAAATTAAAAGGAATAAAACAAGTAGTGACAAAGCCGTGCTTTCAATCAGAATTACAAGTTGATATAAGGAGGATAGTTAGTCATAATGGCCTAAAAATGGGTCAGGAAGTATATCAGAAAAAGCAAAAAAAATTCTTGAAAGAGATGGATGCGCATAAACTATTAAAAATAAAAGAAGATGGAATAGTATTTGACATTTTCAAAGACGGAGAAACATGGGATGAATTTCTGCTTCTTTTTGGAAAAACGGCTAAGGATTTTTGTGCACGAGACTTTGAATTTGAAGTGATTCCGACGAAAGGAGAAATAGAGATTTTATCGGGAAGTAAAAATCCAAAGACAATGCAAAGCTTCTTGAAAGGTAATGGTATATCAGTAAATGAAAATTCTAAAGAAAAAGCGGAGACGGAAATAACGTATGGAGGCATAGTAGGACTTCTAAATGCCTTAGTAGCAAGGCGTGATCCATTTTGGGAGGGAACTATTTGCATGCAAGTGGACTTGGGAAAGCTAAAAGGTTACCGAGGAAGCGACAGCTATCTTTTGCGTTTTGACGCAAAATGCAGCCTTACGAAAGACGGAAGAGTTTTATGGCACGATGTGGAGAATCTATGATTATTAGTAGTTCCTACACTTCTGAAAAAAATTCAGCATTAAATGTTCCCTAATACCAGGAAAATGGGAATGTTCCAAGCAAAATTTTTTCAGAAGTGTAGGAACGAAGGCTACATTATAGCATTATGACACCAATTTAGGGCAACCACGCAAGTGGTTGCCCTTTCTCTGTATCTGGTATGATTTGACATTCGGCAACAGTATAGTAAACCATCAAAGGAGGATTAGCCGTTATGTTTGATTATTACGATACCCTGATAACCCCGGAAGAAGTTGCCGATATGCTGGGATGTGGTATGAACACCACCTATAAGCTTTTGAAGTCGGGAAAGATAAAAGCTATGAGGATCGGTCGAGTTTGGAAAATTCCTAAGAGAGCAGTACAAGAATATATTGTGCAGGAAGCTCATATGAAAGCTACTGGATGGTAATACGAAAAATGCCCACATGGATAATGACTCCATGTGGGTTTTCTGTTGCTTGAAAATAATGTTTGATAGAGGAATGCACATGTAGATAATCCAGTGTTAATGCTAAATAATGCATGGAGCAGAAGGAAGGTAGAAGTTGATCTTTATTAAAGGCACTAACATTAGAATAAAGCGGCCGAATGGAATAGTTGTAGTACAAACGGTCGCACAAGAACAGCCGAATGTGTAGTGTATATACATTTGGCTATTCTTGCTAGGGGGGAGGCGGATGCCGTCATAAATAATTTTTTATTTTTGTTTTTCTGAATTTGTTCGCATGAAACTCTATGGATAGAAAGAAGGCATTATAATGGGAGATACTGTTAATATACGATTGACAGCTGAAGATAAAATTCATCTACAACAGAGAATGGATGAAACTGGTAAAAAAGCAACAGAAGTATTTAAGAGTGCAATCTACTTTACTGAAATAGATGCAGACCTTGTTGATGAAATTATATCTAATATTGGATATTATGCGAGTGAAAAAAATTGGGAAGGGGTAAAAGAGGAGGTTCATAGGTATGTGTTATATCGAACTCAAAAATGATAAGTATGAAACTTCGGAGGACTTAAAACATTTATTGCAATATATTCTTAGATTAGATAAGACAGCAGAAGATAGTCAAAGAGCGAATACTATAACAAATACCTTGGCAGGTTGTCAGCCAGCGATGATTCCTAATGAATATTTGTGTGATCCAAGTGCCGTTTATAACCTGATGCTTTTTGAAGTTAGGAGAAGACAGAAAGGAACTACGCAGTTTGCAAAACACCGCATTGTTTCTTTCGCGGCAACGGATTGTATTCTGCCACAGGACGTGGTATCTCTAGCAGAGAGAATTGCGAGCATTTATGCACAGAAAGGCTTTATTACAGCTTATGGAATTCATGCGGATAGATTTAATGTACATATTCATTTTGCAGTTTGTGCAGTATCGTTTCAAACACAGAACATGTTTCATATTCAGTGGGAAGCTGAGAGAAAAATGCTCGTGTCAGTAACAAATCAGTGGAAATCTGAGTTCGACGAGATGCTTCAAAATAATATCCCAATGAGGCAGTCAAGAGAAGCTGCATTGTATGGTGACGATATCGTTCGATACGGAAGCGTTCCGATAACTGCAAAAGGTCAAATGGTGCAAAATAGACGAGCTAAAATAGGTAAATAAAAAAGGAGATAGCACAATGGATAAGTTTGATGAAAAAGTGATCGGTTACGATTCGATAAAAGAAACGCTGCGGCAGATAGCAGATGTTCTTAAACGGCCGGAGGCTTATAAAGAAAAAGGGGTGTTCATGCCAAGAGGACTTCTGATGGAGTCTGCCCCCGGACTAGGAAAGAGCCTGATGGCATCGATATTGATGGAAGAGTCTGGACGAAAATCCTTCGTCTTTCGAAGGATCAACGAAGGAAATACATTTCTGGGTGAGATGAAAGATATCTTTGACGTTGCAAAAGAAGAGGCACCGAGTATACTGCTCTTAGAAGATCTGAACCTTTATGTGGAATCCAATTCTCCCTATGCTCCGGAATGGGCTTGTTTACAAGCCTGTATTGACGAGACAAGCGATGCGGATATCTTTGTAATTGCCACGACAAATGATACAAGGTACATGCCGCAGAGTTTATTAAGACCGGGAAGATTTGACTATATTCTGAATTTGAATCCACCACTTGGTAAAACGGCAGAAAACATTGTAAGCTATTATCTTCGTGATAAAAATCTGGCGAAAGATGTACAGATCTCTGATATCGTAAAGGCTATGCCGCAGGTGAGCTGTGCAACGCTTGAAACGGTAATGAATCTCGCGGCAATCAATAGTGTCTATCGTGATCATGCACATGTTCAGAAGGAAGACATTATAGATGCACTTTTAAAAGTGGTCTATAATCTCAGAAAAGCGGACTGTGAGGAGGATCCGCAGGAACACCAGATGATTGCCGTGCACGAGGCTGCGCATGCTGTTGTGGGAGAGGTTCTGCATTCTGGTAGCATTGGGATTATTACAATTCGCGGAAGTCATGGTGCTATTGGTGGTATGGAGAGTGGGTTTGCTGTTTATGCTAAGAGCGAAGAAGAATTTCAGGATGAGATCATAAAAACCTTGGCAGGCAAGGCGGGAACTGCTTTGATCTATGGAATCATGGACATTCGTGCAGCGGCTGATATTAAGAAAGCAGACCAGCTTCTGGATATCTGGCTGTGTCACTTTGCTGGTGGAGGTTTTTCAGGAGTTGAACCTAGCGAAAATAGATTGTCTGAACCAAGACTTTCCTATAATGAAGCAATTAAATCAGCAAAACTGGAAGAACTTTACCGCAGAGCCTATAAGATTCTCTATGACAACAGAGATTTCCTGCTTGCTGTCCAGAAAGAACTTCTGGAACATGAAACGCTGCTGAACAGTGATCTGGCAAAAATCCGGGAATCCTGTACCTAAACCCTAGTATTCAAAAGGATAAAGCGGTCAAGCTTTTTGAGGCTTGGCCGCTTTTATCTGGCAATATGCAGTTGAAACTCAGGGTTCTTCCTCTATATATAGGAAAGCACACAGCATTTTAGTAACTGCCTCTCTTTGAACAGGAGAGAGCTTAGCCCAGAGATCAAGAAGCTTCTTTTGCTCCTTCGTCAGATAAACTGAGTCCTCCTCCTGAAAGAACTGAGAGAGGGTAATGCCGAAGCCTGCACAGATTTTCTCGATAGAAGCAACATTCGGCTGAAGATTTCTTCTTCTCCATGTTGAGATGGTGGATTGGGTCAGCCCGGAGTTCTCTGCTAGGGCATACTCAGACCAGCTACGAGCAAGGCGCTCCTGCTCAATGCGCCCTAAAATATCAAATGTAGGCTTCTCTCGTTCCATGGTTGACCTCCTTGTAAAAATCGTAGTGATTACTTACGATTTTATTGTTCCAAGGCTTGACCGATAATTGTATAAGTCGTATACTTTGAATAGTAAAAATCACATTACTGCCGTCTGATTTGGGTGATATGATACAAGAAGAAAAACGATTCGACAAAATTTGTAGTAAAAAGATCCAGAAAATGATATGGTAGACACTCCCTGTCCATCTTCGTTGTTATAATGAGGCTGAACCAAAGAGGAGGACAAGCCAATGACAGCAGATACCTTAAAAACCACCCGCGTGTTGGAACTTTACCAAGCCTTTCTTTCTGGCAGGCTCATCAACAAGCAGGAAGCCGCAGAGCAGTACCATGTGAATGCCCGCTCCATCCAGCGCGATATTGACAACATCCGGGATTTTCTGGCAGAACAGTGCGCCAAAGAGGGCATCGTACGAAAAATCGAGTACGACAAAAAGGAAAACGGCTATCGTCTGGTCACGCAGGAGATCGAGCGGCTTTCCAAAGGTGAAGTGCTGGCCCTGTGCAAAATCTTATTGGAAAGCCGAGCCTTCACCAGAGAACAGGTGGAAAAGCAGCTGCAAATCATCCTGAACCTCTGTGTGTCCCAGAAGGAAAAGGCAGAGGTCGAATGGTTCATCAGCAATGAGCTGTTCCACTACCACGACCCAGCCCATGTAGCCATTGACCCGGACAATCTGTGGATGGTGGCACAGGCCATCCGAAATCAGTCGGTGCTGGAAATTGAGTATCAGAAGCTGAAAGAGCGTCAGATCGTAAAACGGACGGTTGAGCCGGTGGGGCTGATGTTCTCAGAGTATTATTTCTATCTCATGGGTATTATCACAGACCATTCCACCAGAGAGGCTTTCCATAAAAAGAACGATCCTTATCCCACCATTTACCGGCTTGATAGGATACATTCTATCAAGGAAACCGGAGAAAAGTTCTCTGTTCCCTACAAAGATCGCTTCAAAGAGGGCGAGTATAAGAACCGCACTCAGTTCATGTTCGGCGGTGAGCCGCAGAAGATCAGTTTCAACTACTATGGCCCATCGGTGGAAGCTGTGCTGGACAAGTTCCCGATGGCAAAAGTCGTAGATGAAAAAGAGGGCGTTTGCTCTATTGAAGCCGAAGTCTTTGGAACAGGCGTGAAAATGTGGTTGCTCAGTCAGGGCAGTAAGGTCAAGGTGACTGCACCGGAAACGCTGGTGCAGGAGATAAAGCAGGAAATCGAGACAATGCGCCGCAGCATGCAGGAAGAGGAGAACGAGTAGACTTGAAAAAAAACGGCAGAAGAGCGCGAAAACTCCAAAAGGAAAAGGATGCACGAAAACAGAAAAAGGCTGAACAGCTTGCACAGGAAAAACAACAGGTCGATGCAGTTGATATTGAGGATTTTGCAATGAGTCAGATGATTGAAAAAAATCCAATCCTGTGCGATACAACGGAAATGCGGATGCGGTATCTGGAACTACTGAAAGCACATGCACAGAAGGAAAACTGGTCGGAAAGCAGGATGGCCGCAGCCGCATTGCAGGTATACGAAAATGCGTTGACAGCAGAGCCATCTGAAACAGAACCGAATCCATTGGAATTTTACAAAGGGTTCTTCCGGATGGACTGCCAGTTTTTGCGTGAGATGGCTAGACAGGATGGGGAAAGCCGGGATGCTGTGGTGAATCCGGAAATCAAAGGGCAGCTCGGAACGTCACAGGAAAAGACATACTGCCGGGCTCTGCAAAAAAACTTTCAGTTCAGAAGAAAAATACCTTATACGCTGATGATCACAGCAAACATGAGTGCAGGAAAGTCCACCTTTATCAATGCACTGACCGGAAAACGAATCTGCCGGTCTCAGACGATGGCATGTACCAGCAAAATCCATGCCATCGTGAACAAGGCGTTCGAGGATGGTCTGTCGTATGAATACGATCATGACCTAGTGCTTGATGCAGGCGATGCAGAACTGATGACCGATAACGAGAAAAATACTACAAGCCGGATTATAGTGGCAACGAAATTCCGGGGTGGATTGCGAAATGACCGGCTTATCGTTAACGATTCTCCCGGTGTAAATTTCAGCGGTGCGCCGGAGCATCGGAAAATTACCGAGCAGATGCTGAGCACACGAAACTATGATCTGCTGGTCTATCTGATGAATGCAACCCAACTGGGAACCACAGACGAGGCTGCACACCTTGCTCGGGTGAAAAGACTGGCCGGAAAAACGCCGGTGCTGTTTGTTGTGAATAAGATGGACGAAGTGGACACAGAGGAAGAAGATGTTGGCGCAATGCTTCGGGAACAGGTATCCTTTCTGAGAGAAAACGGCTTCTCACGTCCCCTGATTTGTCCGGTTTCAGCAAGAGCAGCATTCCTTGCAAAGCAGTTTCAGTATGGTTTGCTGACACGCACCGAACAAAGAGAACTATACCGTGACATAGAAAAGTTTGCGGCGATGAATCTTCCAGAATATTATGCAAAGGCATTTCCACAGGTGCAGATCACAAACCGGAAGCAGGAAGAGAACCAGCTGCTGAAAACCAGTGGGTTTGCCTATGTGGAACAGATAATTCATTTGTACACCCAAAAGGAACAATAAATTCAGAATGAAGATAAAAACAGGAGGATAAAACCATGGCACAGATCTATGTAAAGTACAATCCGTACCGGATGAAGACGGAAATCAAGGTCAATGGAAATGAACTGACCAACGATAATCTGTTGCAACATATCAAGGGAAAGCGGTTGCAAGAGTGGATCAGTGAATTTCCGAAGCTCCTAATCGATGTCCTAAATACAAGAACGTTTGATTTTGAGTTTTACGGTATGGCGCTGGATTGGGATGATTTTAAAGAGGTCATCACAAAGGCAGAAGAAACCAAGTTAATTCAGGTGGGTGCACTACGGTTTACAGAATGTCGGTCGGATGATGACATCAATGCTAAAATCGTGGATGTCTTTACCCATCTGCAAGAAGGCCCGGTGGAGGACTTCCGGGATCCACAGCTTCAGAAGGCGTTCCAAAGCATTAACAGCGCCGTGTTCCCAATCAATATCATTGGCACGATGAGTTCTGGCAAGTCCACGCTCATCAATGCATTGCTGGAAAAACGCTTGATGCCTTCCAAGAACCAAGCATGTACCGATAAAATTACGGAAATTTTGGATAATGACAATGACCGCTTTCATGCTGTGATATACGATGCAAACGATCAGGTTCTGGAATCGATTCAGGATTTGACCTACGATATCATGAACCGTCTGAATGATGAGGAAAATGTGCGAAAAATTGAAGTGGAAGGAAATATTCCGTTCCTGAACTCTTCGGAAACTGCATTGGAACTGATCGATACCCCTGGTACCAACAATTCCCGTAATCAAGAACACAAAAATACGACCTACCGTGCTTTGAATAGCGGTGCCAATAGTTTGATTCTGTACATCCTGAACGGTACACAGCTCCAGACCAATGATGACGCCAACCTGCTGGATTATGTGGCAAAGCAGATACGGAAGGGCGGCAAGCAGGTACGCGACCGTTTCCTGTTCGTAGTGAACAAAATGGATGATATCAATCCTGAAGATGAGGACGTGCAAGACATTTTGAAAGATGTGCGGGCATATCTGGGCCAGTTTGGCATTGAAGATCCGCAGGTGTTCCCATGCTCGGCTTTTACAGCATTGAATCTGCAAGTGCATCTCAAAGGAATCGACATTGATAACTTGAGCCGTAGCGAGGAACGAAAACTTCCAGCGGCAGCAAAAGACGCAATCACAATGGCCTATAAGTTCATGGATTACCCTACAATGCATCTGGAGCGGTATTCGACACTCTCCCCCAGCGCACAGAATGAGCTGTACGACCGGCTCAAGAATGCCGAAACCCGGGGAGATACCAACGAACAGGTGATGATCCATTGCGGCATCTGCTCAATCGAAGCGGCCATTACAGCGTATGTGAAAAAATATGCTCGAACTAAAAAGATCAAGGATCTGGTAGAATCCTTTGAGCAGGTTCTCGAAAGCAGTCAGGTGCTGGTCAAGGCAAAGACGCAGGTGGCTACGGATGAAGAAACTGCAAAGGCCTGCGCCGAGCGTGCAGCAGCTGTTCGTGAAAAAATCGAGGATGGACAGGAAGCACAAGCTTTTAAAAAAAAGGTTGCAGAAATTGACCCCATGCCGACAATCGAAGAAAAGGCCGAAAAGCTCAAGGTTGAGGTTGGTCGGAAATCCGGCCTGATTTTCAAACCTTACGGGGATGTTCTGGATGACCGCAAGGATGCCGAACGGCTTGTGCAGCAGTTTGCAACGATGACGACCGACTACATTGCTGAAATGACCGCAGAACTGGAAGCAGTAATCGACCATGAGGTTGTGGAAAGTGGAAAATGCATGCTGGCAGAATATCAGGAAAAATTGCTGAAAATCGATGAAAATGCCGGTGGTCGGGAACTGGATTTCAGTACAGCAGATCTGATCAGAGGCGCACTGAGCAATATGAAAGAAAAGGCCGCAGACAGAACGCAGGATGGAACTGTGATGGATACGGTGGATGAGTACGGAAAGGAGACCGTAGAAAATCGGACATGGTATGAAAAGACCGGTCAGAAGGCTGTGCAGGTAGCAGATGGTGTAGAAAAGGTCAAGGTTGATACGAGACGTGTGAAAGTAGGCTCACACAAAGTGTATAATACGGATAAGCGCTGGTTTAAGCCGTGGACATGGCTCCAAAAGAGTTATGAAATGGTAGATGACTACAAGGATGAGGATGTCTTTGAAACAAAGGTCAAGTACAAGACTGTAATGCAGGATCAGTACAAAGAACATCATGAAACAGTCCGGAAGTATCAGGTCGATGTGGCCGAGTTGCAGGCAGGTCTGGTCAGTCAGCTGGACAGAACGTTGGATGATGGCATCCGGGAAGCGGTTGAATACGCTGACAAACAGACAGAGGAAATGAAGGTACAGTTTACCGCAATGTTTGATGAACTGGATAAATTGATCCAGGAAAAATATGCGGAACTGGAACAGGTGGCCGCGGATGAGCAGAACCGTCAGAACGTGCTGGAACAGAGCCGCAGTGTTCTGAACTGGATCGAAGCATGCCAGAAGCAGGTCAATGAAGCAATCGACTTTTAAGGAAGCGGAGGTGCAGAAAAGATGCTGATTGGAGTAAAACGGTGTATTGAGCAAAATGATATCCGGGGACTGCACTACATCTTTGCAGAGGCCTTGGAAGTAGACCCGACATTTGAAAAATATCAGGAAGATTACGATGTCTGCAAAAAAATCAGGGGCTTTCTGGAAGAGTATGAGGAGCTGCATCCATTGCTGGAAGATCAGGCGGCATGGGATGAAGATTATTGGGTGCAGCTGAAATTGGATCAAAAGAAGAACTTTTCCGACAAGCGTATGGAGCATATGAAACGGGTGGTGCTGGTGGTTCGTAGCGAAAAGGCAGCACGCCTGCTTGCGGAGCGCCAGAGCGTAGCGCCGGAACCGGTGCCGCAGCCGAAACAGGAACCGGTGCAGCCGACCCGGCCCGAACCGGTACCAGTGCAGCAAACCGAACCGGAGCTGACTCCGTATCCCGTCCATACGCAGACGGAGAAATCCTACAGTATGCCACAGGTCGAGCCAAAACCAGTGGAGAAGACCCACAGACCGAAGAAGGAAGACGTTGTGCAGAAAAAATCCCAGAAGGAGGAGCAAAGCACAAAAAAATCAATGGGGATTGTTCTGGGAATCGCAATATTGCTGATCATCATAGCAGTGGTGTTTCTTATGACGCAGGGCAATCCCAATTGATGAATTCACCTGAGCCAAAATGGGTTGCGTGGAAATTTCTGGGATATACGACTGACCGCCCAAAGAAAACATGCAATCGGTTTTATGTAACAGAAACGAAACGGTCGGTAAGATGGGAGGAGCAGGCGCTTAAGAACTCCCGACAAAGTGTGCGTAGATATTATTGCTGTGTTACAAAAAAGCCTTCCGCTATTTTGTGGAGAGGATGCACGTGGGAACATGTGCTATATAGCAGGATAGAAGATGCAGGGGTTGAAAAAAGGATATTCATTGAATGTCAGAAAAAAGATGGAAAATTGACCGGATTTATTCGACAAATTACTTTAGATGAGGTGAGTACTTTAGACGGTATTGCGATGAATCACTGTCCATTTCGTACGCTCAACGATTTCAAAGAAACCGGACAAATAAATGACGAGATGTGGGTGTACTACAAACAATGTAATGAAAACGAGGTGAAGTGACAGTGGAAGCTCAAAGTCTTGTGCAACATGAAATGACCGAAACATTGCCCTACGTTGAACCGAACCCACAGGAGTTGAATTTGCAAGTATTGCAGGAAAATCTAGGCAACTGCCTGAGCATCATTGACGACGAAGTCATGAAGGGCTACATCACAAAGCTGGAACAACTCCCAATCATGGATCCCGGGGCATACAGACTTGACCAAATGGAAGAATTGCAGTTTTTTCGGATCACGGAGCTGGTCTATCAGGAAGATGAATTTTCGGTCGATAAGCTGTCCATGATGTTCCATGCACTTTCCGGGTTCCCGTGCACGCTGGTTCTAATGCTGCAAAGCGATGGCGCAAAGACGAATTTTTATCTGGGTGCCCGTTCCAACAATGCAGAACGCTCCACCGGAACCATGCGGAACATGCTGGAAAAAACGCTGAAAGGCTTTTTCCCTGGCAGCAAAATTGAAAAGTTCTTCTCCGAGGACTGCCGCAACGCCATGCAGGCGGCAAAGGTGGATTGCATTTCCAGCGTGACCAGCGTGGCCGATTACAAGCGCAACGAGGATTCTGTCACCAACAAGGACTTTGTGCAGGGACTGGAAAAATTTGTCTACGCCATGAAGGGCGCATCCTATACAGCGATTTTCCTAGCGGATAGTGTGGATCACGACCAGCTGATGGTGCGTCGGCGGGAGTACGAGAAAATCTGCACGGAGCTTACGCCGTTTGTTGATATGCAGATGAATTTTACGGTGTCGGACGGCCAAAGCACTTCGGCTGGTATCAGTGCTGGAAAAACGTTCAATACGGCTTATACCGACTCGAAAGGCAAAACCGAAAGCAAAACGGAGACTGAGAGCGAGACAAAAGGCACAAGCGATACCCACACGACCACACAATCGACCGCAGAAGGAAAAATCCATACCACAGGCACTGCCGATGGGACAAGCCGAACCGTGACCAACACCGGCACGGTTGGAGTAAACCACAGTATAAACCATAGTATAAATGGTGGAATAAAGTTGGGACCACTTAATATTGGAGGAAGTAAAGGCAGCAGTACCGGCGTTTTTGGCAGTATCAGTCATTCCGTTGCAAAGGGTACAACGCATACGGATTCGGTGTCGGATTCGGTGTCAAAAACGCTGAGTCACGGGTTCAGCGATTCTCACGGCACAAGCGAAACGAGAGGAATCTCCCGGGGCAGCAGTACCGGCACGACCGAAACGCAGTCGGTCACAACGGGCGAAGCCTTCAACCTTGTGGACAACCGGATGCTGACCGATACGTTTGGCTCTTCCAGAGGAGTCACCCTGAATACCCGGAACATGACGCTGGCCTCGGTGCTGAAACGGCTGGAAAAGCAGCTGGAACGCATCGATGAATGCGAAAGCATCGGCATGTGGAACTTTGCGGCCTACTTCATGGGCGAAACGCCGGAGGTACAGAGCGCGGCCAATACCTACAAGGCTGTGGTCGCAGGCGTGGACAGCGGCATCGAATGCAGTGCCGTCAACCTGTGGATGGACAGATCGAATGTGAAGATGCTGGAAACCTATCTGCAAAATTTTGTGCACCCGCAGTTCCTGTATCAGGGGTTCAGCTACAATGAACCGCGGCAGGTTGCAGTAGACCCCTCGGCGCTGGTCAGCACCAATGAGCTTGCGCTTCACATGGGCCTGCCGCGCCATTCCGTGCAGGGGCTTCCGGTGGTGGAACATGCTTCCTTTGCGCAGGAAGTCGTTTTACAGGGGCAAACTCGGGCGGTACAGCCCGTACAGGCCGGGCCGGAGGATGAGATGCCTCGGGTCGTAAATCTGGGCAGCCTGTACCATCTGGGCGAATCCACGGATGCGAAAGTGGAACTGGATGTGGAAAGTATGTCGATGCATACCTTCGTCACCGGTTCCACAGGTTCGGGCAAATCCAATGCGGCGTATCATCTGCTCGCAGAGCTGCGCAAGCATGGAATATCGTCCTTGGTCGTGGAACCAGCAAAGGGCGAGTACAAAAATGTGTTCCCTTATACACCCTGCTACGGTACAAACCCAAAACTGGGCCGTCTGCTGCGCATCAATCCATTTGCCTTCCCGGAGCAGGTGCATGTGCTAGAGCATATCGACCGGATCATTGAAATCTTCAATGTCTGCTGGCCGATGTATGCCGCCATGCCGGCTGTCCTGAAAGATGCAGTGGAACAGGCTTATGTCGCGGCGGGCTGGAATCTGGAACAGTCGGAAAACGAGAGCGTCCCAGGGCTGTTTCCCACGTTTGCGGATGTGCTGCGGGAATTGCAGAATGTGATCCACAGCTCGGAGTATTCCTCTGACACAAAGGGAGATTACATCGGCTCGCTTTCCACAAGACTGAAATCTCTGACGAACGGCATCAACGGCTTGATTTTTGTCAGTCGGGAGATGAATCTTGCAGATTTGTTTGACAAAGATGCCATTGTGGATTTGAGCCGCGTAGGATCGACCGAAACCAAATCTCTGATTATGGGCCTGCTGGTTCTGAAATTGCAGGAATACCGCATGGCCAACGCCAAGGGCATGAATGAGCCGCTGAAGCATGTTACTGTACTGGAAGAAGCACACAATCTGTTGAAAAAGACTTCGACCGAGCAGAGTACAGAAACAGCCAATGTGGTAGGAAAATCGGTAGAAATGCTGACCAGTGCCATTGCAGAAGTACGCACCTATGGTGAGGGCTTTATTATCGTGGATCAGGCCCCGGATCTGTTGGATACGGCGGTGATCCGCAACACCAACACCAAGATCGTCCTGCGCCTGCCGGAGAAGAAAGACCGCGAAGTGACCGGCGGTGCAATGGGCCTGAACGATGCTCAGCTGGAAGAGCTTTCGCGCATTCCCACCGGTATGGCGGCAGTCTACCAGAACAACTGGCAGGAAGCCGTGCTGTGCCAGCTGCCGAAGTATCAGCTGTATGGCAGACGGAAGCAGGAATGCGAAGAAAGCTTCCAGAGCCGCACCGAACGGAACAATGCGACCCTGCATTTCTTGCTGGCAGACAGACTGTCTGCCGTGCAGAAAGAAAAGCTGGCACTCCGGCTGAAAAACTCGAATGCAGCGGCCAAAACGGTACGGATGCTACTTGAGCATCAGGACAGCCGGGATAAGCAGTACCAGTGGGCAGTGGCAGATTTTATCGCCAGCCAGTATGTTCTGCCGGACGTGTTCCGTGGAACCGCAGCATGTCAGGAACTCAGGGAATTGGAAAACATCTTGCAGGAAAATCTGTCGGAGATTTTCCGGCAGTTCAGTGCAGTTGAGATTCGGAAAATTACAGCATACGTCTGCATGACGGAAAGCGAAAAACACCCGGAGCGGAAGTCTCTGGAACAGCTATGTGCCTATTATTGGAAGGAAAAGGTGCTGTAAGATGAGAGAAGTTGTAAGCAACAATTTTCCGGGAGTGCCCAAACCGGAATTTCCAGAGCAAGGTAGAACCTTTCCCCCAAAGGAACTTCCGGGTTCTGAGAATGGCGGGATCGTGCTCGATGGGAATTTCGGCGATTTGAAGCTCCCCGGGCAGTACGAGGATCCGGAACACAAAAGTCCGGAAGTAGACTGGAAACGTGCAGATCAGGAACTGCCGCCGATGGAACCCATGTGGGTAGCGGATGCTCCGGAACAGACGACTGGCAAGTCGGATGCTTCCGAAAATAAGCAGCAAATGCAGGACACCGGGGAAAAAAGCTACCCCCGGAAAGAAGTAGAGGACGGTACAACCTTCTACTATGACGAGAACGGGAACCTGTACCGCATTGATGACAATCTGCTGCCCAATAATGAGTATGATATAAATGGTTATCATTACGAAACTGATGAAGAAGGACGAATTGTTTCGGCAGAAGGTCGACTTCAAGTAAAAGACCATGAAGGTCGCCCAGCGATAAAAGATTCAATGGAAGATATTGGAAAAGGAGACCAAAAGGAAACGGATGATCGAGGACATCTGATTGGTGATCAGTTTAATGGTTCAAACGGAATGGAAAATATGATACCACAGGATTCAGATATTAATCGAAAGGACTATAAAGCACTGGAAACGGAACTTGCAAAAGAAGTTGCAGCAGGAAAAGAAGTTTATGTAAAAGTTGAACCTATTTACGAGGGCGATTCGCACAGACCGGTAGCCGTTATGGTTACATATACCATTGACGGGGAAGAATCAGTACGAGTATTTCCGAATGAAAGAGAGGAATAAAGAAAATGGATCAGGAGCTGTTTCAGAATGTATTTGATCAGATTACAGGAGCTTTGCCAGAAACGTGGGAGAAGGTGACATTTTATGCGGCCTACATTGGAACAAGCTATACGATGAAGTATTATGTGAGCACGGCTAATGAAAAAAATATGTCGTGCTTCGAACTTCCCGGAATTACAAAAGCTGCATTAGTTCGCAGTTTCCTGCAGGTCGATAAAGTTTTATCGAAAGTACGTGTTGCTTTGGACGGTTCCAACAGGTGGAATGTTCTGACTATGGTAGCAGAGAAAAATGGTCATTTTAAGGCATTTTATGACTATGCCGATTTAAGCGAAAATGCCATTGAGTATGAAAGAAGCTGGCGAGAAAAATATCTGGCTGAATAATGCTTGATTGACAAAAACAAGAAGTGCAGAGGAATATCACACCTCTGCACTTCTTGCTCTTTTATATCGACGCTGTTATGTGAGATTTCAAGGAAAAACACTTGACGTACGACAAGATAAGATACATGCTGAAGTAAAATTTTGACAAAATGAGTACAGGGAATATGAAAAAAATAAACAGTGCGGGGTGACATCATGCCACTCCGCACTGTTTTGCTTAGGTAAAGGACTTGAGCACTTCTTTCAGTGCTTCACGCTGCTCCGAGGATAGCTGGGCCAGAAGTTCCAAAAACTCCTGCTTTTCCTCTGGGGTGAGCCGGTTCTCTGGCTCAGAATGATTTTGGCGGTTCATAAAAGATACTTGCTCCTTTCGGCAAATCCTGTTCAGCCATCAGTTCAGCACGAATCTGACGCTTATATTTATAATAGGTATTCCGGGCAAGACCGGTGAGCTTCATACACTCGGCATCATCAAGTGTACCGCCAAAGGTCTTGCAGTGGGTGCGGATGATCTGTTTGGCTTCTCTGGCTTTCTTTGTTTCAAAGCCGACACCCTTTTTGCGGCCAATCTGCTTGCCGTTTAGCCGGGCGGTCAAAAGGCCCTCACGGGTACGCTGGTGCAGATCGGCAACTTCTTTTTCGGACTGCTCAAAGGCCAGTTTGATCTGCTCCTTTGCCAAGGCCATCAGATATTCGTTGATGCCCTTTAAGATGAAGTCTACATTTGTCCCTGTCATGGCAATGCTGCCGGAGAGAGCTTTTTTGTAGGTCTCGGTGTCGATGTGGTGCTCTTTCAAGAACACCAGCCGGATGCCCTTATGGTAGAGATCTTCATACAGAGCAAAACCTTCTTCTGCATTTCTGGACATCCGGGACACAGAATCGAACACCACCGTATCCCCTGCTTTCAGAACCCGGTAGAGCTTCAGCCATTCCGGGCGAAAGATGGATGTGCCGGTGTAGGCTTCCTGCACGATATGGGCAGTCGGGTACTCGGCCTTGATGTTGCGGATCTGACGGTCAATGCTCTGCTTTGCCGTAGAGATTCGGCAATAGCCATAGATGTTCATGCGTCTCCTTTCTGGCTCAAAGATAACGAGCGACATTTTTAAGACTGTGTTTTGCACCTTGAAATGGCCTGAAAACGGCTGATTTTAATACAAAACAGAATATACGGTATTTTTAATACAGTTTTAGTGGGCATAGGCAGTCATAAAATCAGAAATGGAAGTGCACGGTTTGTGATTGGCGGTGTCCTCGCCATCCAAAGGAGCGTAGTTCCAGTCGGTGTCCTCGTCAATATATCGCCGCCCATCATCCGGCAGTTCCAGCGGTTCCGCAAGAATAATGGTGCCCCAGTGGTTGACCATCACAAAGGGCGCAATCTCACAAGGGATGCCCCGGCACTCGTCATCATGCCGAACATCGTAGGCGTACAGACCATCCGGAATGGTATCTCTCTTGATGCGGATGCTGGTGAACAGCGCAGGCTTTCCGCAAACCGTGATCTCTTCGTAGTGTTCGGTCATTGCATGAAAGGTCATAATCTGTCCTCCTTAGATTTCAATGATAAAAGCTCTGAGTTTCTCTTTGTAGAAATCCATTGTACTCTGCGGCAGGGAAGTCAGATTCCCTTCGTTGTCACATCCGGCCAGAAATCCCGGCCCAGCAAGAACATCGGCTCCATCCCACAGCGGACGATTGAGCGGCAGGCCAAGCAGCTTGCCTTCATCATTGCAGACCAGTGTGACCGCTGAACCGGTATCACTCAATGTGATGCATTCGATCAGCCCGCCTACAAATTTCTGCATGGCTTCAAGGGTGTTGTCCAGATCAATCTCCTTTGGCAGCTCCATTGGCAGGAGCGCAAGGACTTTGATTTTTTCTTCTTTCATTGTGTGCCTCCAAATAAAAACAGGACAATCCAAATGGATTGTCCTGTAAAAAGTGAAAGGGAGCATCCGAAGATACTCCCCAGTAGATAATTATTTTTTTCTTACCATGCAACGTTTTTTGAAGAATGCGATGCCATAACAGAGGATGTCATCATAGTCATCCCGGAAGTCCGTTGCATACATCCGGTCATTGATCTGCTGAATGGCAGCATCACAGGCATCCGGCAGAGCATCCAGAGTTTTGGCATACTTGGCTTCAAAAATTGCCACGCGACCATTGCGGATGTCCTTTACAATAACATCGCTGCGTCCTTCGCCATGCTCTTTGTTGGATTCTACCACATAGCCAGCACCAGTAAAGATGCCTGCAAGGAAAGCGTGGTAAAAATCCTCCCGATAGTCATGGTAGCTGATGGTCATACGCAGCAGCTTGGTCATCTCTTTTGTCAGAGCTTCGTTGTTTCCGCTCCAGACAGCATCAAACAACGGGCTGCGATTCCATGCCTTTGCACTGTCGTCAAACCACTTGCTTACAGTGGTTTCAAAAATTTCCTGAATCTCTGCATTGGGAATCATCAGCGCAGAGCAGCCATCCGGCAGCGAATCCGTCAAATCTTTATCCCGCACCTTGGTCAGATAGCCCGTCAGATACAGCACACTCCAAAGATTTTCCTCAGAGGAGTGCAGATAATCGTAGGTCAGGTTTTCTTCAATATGCTGAACAATAGAGCCGCCAGCCATCAGAGTTTCAAGCTTTGTGGTGATATTGTCGCCTGCATAGTCGATGAAAGAACGGATGATGGCGTTATCACTGGTGTTTTTCCAATAGCTTTTCGGCTTCTGTGCTACACCATACTGGAAATCCCGCAGATAACTGATCACATCCCACGGACAATAAATGTCTGCATCGCCAAAATGATAACCGTCGTACCATGCCTTGATTTCAGCAGACTGCGATTCAAGACCAGCATCTTTCAGCATTTGATCTACATCTGCCTGTGTGAAACCAAAGGATTCGCTCAACCGGGGAGAAAGAATCGTATCCGAAACGAAATTGTTCGTCCCGGTAAAAATGCTTTCTTTGGCAATTTTCAGGCAGCCAGTAACAACAGCAAAGTCGAGGGAGGTGTTGTCTTTGAGCGTGGTGCTCATCATAGCCCGCATCACGTCCAGCATCTGCGAATAATATCCGTTGCTGCTGGCTTTGGCAATGGGAACATCATACTCATCCAAGATGACGACCGCCGATTTTTTGAAATGGATTTCCAGCATCCGGGTCAACAGCAAAAAGCAGCTTTTGGTTTCATCCATAGATGCAGTGCGTCCCAGAATCCGCTTAAAGATGCCTTTGTCATCGTCGGAAATAGCATCGTCATCCAAAAGAAACTGATAATCCTGAAATGCAAATGCCAGTTTCATGCACAGCATTCCATAGGCACTTTCAAAGGTTAGACCGTCCGTGTCCTTGAAAGAGAAAAATACCACAGGACACTGGTTCATCCATTTTTGGCAAAGTTCTGTGTTTTGGGAAATCGCCAATCCCTCAAACATCTGCTTGCTGTCTTTGCGGATGTCAAGAAAATTTGCGAGAGTGCTCATACCAAGGGATTTTCCGAAACGGCGAGGACGAGTGATCAATGTTACTTCAGCGATACCACCGCTAAGAAGTTCAGAAATCAGATTGGTCTTGTCGATATAATAATACCCGCCTTCTCGAATCTTTTCAAAATTCGAGATTCCAACAGGAAACATTAAATCTTTCATGCAATGCTCCTTTCCGCTCACAGAGGAGAGCTTTCAGAACTCACTACTGTAAGTGTACCATGAAATATAGAATCATACAAGAATCAAGTGACATCGAAATAGAGCAGTTTTATTATGCTACGTTCAATCTGGTTGCCTTATAGCAGTCAGCGCACATTCCCTCATGGGTAGCTGCAAACTCTGCCGCCTGCATGATAGAACCGTCCTTCAGCTTGACCCTCTTGATGGGCTGATTGCATCGGGCGCAGATGCAGGGCACAGGCGGCTGTTCCTGCTTCGGGGTAGAGGATTTCGGTTTCGGCTGCTTTTGAGGTTCAGCCTCCGGCTGTGGTGCAGCATCTTCCGGCAAATCCTCTCCGGCATAAACGTACAGGCCCAGACCAAACATAGCGAGGTTCTTTACCAAGCACCGCATGATAGCCTTGTTCACATCGAACATGGATGCTGCTTCTACGGTGCGCTCTTCCATGCCGACCTTTTCACGGCGACGGGTCTGCGGATTGTAGTCCCATTTCGGAGTGGTGTAGGTATAAGGCACAGCTTTCATGGCTTTGTTTGCGCCATCCAGTACAGGCAGCCACATTTCATGCGAAACGCCCTCAATCGTGACTGAGGTGTACACCATAAACCCGGTTATGGGGTCATAAACATAGGGCAGGCCGTTGAATTTCTTGACCTCATAGCTGGCAGCAGGATACAACTTTTTCACCTCTGCCCAGGCATACGCCCAGCTCACATATTTGAGCTCCGTGTTGCCGGACTTTTTGACTTCCAGATGATCTTTGAAGTCAATCGCAAATAATTTTATGAATGGATTTTCTGTGGACATAATAAACCTCCAAGAAAAAAGGCGGCAGAGCATTTACTCCCTGCCGCCAATTACAAATGTTATGCCGCATGAATGATGGTGAACCTGCGGCTGCTTACATTCTTGCTGTACCGATTGAAAATATCGGGCTGTTCTTTCTTCAAACGCTGGGAGTCTACCCGTTTACTTTCGGAGGATACCCACGACACCTTATAGCCCGGTGCTATGCCATAGGCAGCATCCTGCATTTGCAGCTTGACCTGCTGCTCAATAGCTGTTTTCTGCTGTTCCATCTGCTCGATTTGATTAGAAAGCTCCTGTCGCTTGTCCAACAGATTACGGATGGGATTCAGATCGGCAGTTTTGTTTCTATCATCTGCAGAGTACAGCTGATTGATCTGCTGTGTATCCCCCTCGCTTCCGGTAGGTACAGGCGGAATTTCGGGCATCACGTTGTATTTCCAGAAGTGCTCTTCCTTGGCAATGAGGTTGTTCAGAACTTCTTTGTCGGTTGTGATCTTGTGAATCACCAGCTCTTTTCCGAAAATCAGAGCAGCAATGTACCAGCAGTCAAAACCGCTGACGGCCAGATAGTGATTGACCTGAGCCATGTAATGTGCAGGGATTTTTCCATCAGCCCACTTGTCCGCAGAAAACGGCGAGACTGTCTTGCACTCCAGCCCGGCCTTCTGTCCAACGATCAGGCGGTCAAAATCTGCCAGAAGCAGCGGATGTTCCTCACTCTGGTAAATGGCATTTGCACGGCGTACTTTCAGACCGGTGGCCTCGGTGAAGCGCTGCGCTACATAATCCTCCAAATCACGGCCCTGCCGCATAGCCTCATTATCGATGTTCTCAATAGTTTCGCTGTTTTTGTCGCAGTAAACCTGAAAAGCAGAACGATAGGGATTTACACCCAGAATGGCACCTGCATCGGTGCCGGTAATACCGCACTTACGGTAACGGAGCCAATCTTCTTTGGACAGGTTCAAAGTTGAAATCAATCTTTTCATGCACTTTGCATCCTTTCTCTCATAATTGATTCGGTAATGATGAAGTCGTATTCCACCAAGTCTTTCATGATCGTGGAAAAGTCGCTGGCCAATGAATGGCAAGAGCCAACCCACAGGTCATAAAGAAAATCCAGAATATTATTTTGCACCCTGAGATGGTTCCAGTAGCGCTCCTCCAGTCTGCCCTCGGATTCCAAAACAATAATGGCGGTGCTGATGGTACTTTTCATCGTGATCTCATAAGCCGTGGTAACGCTGATTTCAGAAGCACTCTTCTCAACGTTGTCAAAAAATTCCGTGAATTCCCTGAAAATGCGGTTATTTACATCATTCATGGCTTGCTCCTTTATGCTGCTGCCAGCACCATCTTGTAAGCCTTGTCGATCATGGGGTTGCCCTCTGCGGTGCGCAGGAACAGGTTCTCGTTGTAGTTTTTGGTCTTGCGGAGAGGATCTGCGTGGGTAGCAAAATCGGAGACTGCGTTGATAAAGCGCCAACCGTTTTTGCCGACCCATTCCAGATCCGGTGCGTTATAATAGCGAGCCTTCAGATCTTCCTGCAAGCGCAGGTTATTCTTCCGCTGGCAATCGGACAGGTCCTCAGAAATCGGGAAAAACTCATTGATGAACTCCTGCACCTTGTGATCGGATAAATCGATGCGAGCCAGCTCTTCGCCACGGTTGCCGAGTTCAACCATATAGTTGCTGGCCAGCTGCAGGGTCTCACGGGCATCCTGCACCCGCAGCAGAACATTTTCGGTGTGGCGTGCAGTCCAGCTGCGCTTTGCTGTATTCAGCGCAAGGTTCAGAGTATTCTGGCAGACCACACGGATCGGAGTCATGGCCACTTTCACACCAGAACTGCCGTCATGACTGTTGAAGATCACAAGATATGGTACTACTTGATCTCCAGCAATAAGATATTTCCTCGGAAGCCTTGCCAGCATCCAGACCTTCTTGCCGCCCTGCAAGGAACCGGCAGTTTCGTAAGTGACGCCCTCGCCCAACAGGTCATCCGTGAACTGAAATGCTTCTTCGTTCTGCACAATGCGGTAGCGGTCGGATACCACACCCAGAACAGCATCATCAGTGCTGCGGACATTTGCGCGATAGCCGGGGATCATAGCACCCGTGCCGGAATAGATATTACGGCTTTCCACCTGCCAATCCAGACCGGCCAGTTCCAAGGCTTCACGGCTTGCAGGGGCATCCATAATGATACGGCCAAGGCCGTGCCAAGGGGTCTCACGGACAGAGAACATCGTTTCAACATTTGCGGGCATAGTAAAATCTCCTTTTCAATGTATTTTGTTCAATCGTTGTTTTCCATTTCTTCAGCGATGCGGACGAGGACTTCCACCAAGACGGTGCCAACCTCTTTGACGATTTCGGACCAAAAGTTCATAAGGCTTTCTCCTTTCTGCGCAGCTGCGCTTTAAAATACGATGGTAATAATGATAGTGATGGTGCGGAATAACAAAGTGCTCACCTCCAGACATGAAAAAGCCCCTGAGTCTTTCGACTCAGAGGCTTTGGATCATGATTATTATATCTGGGTGAAAAAATCAAATTGCAAAAGGCCAGATTGGTCTTTGACTACGGGAACGTGTGACAACTTAGAGGAGTTTTTTCTTCAGAATCATCTGAATCTGTACAAGGTGTGTTTGAGTAAAAGTGATAGTGTCATTCCCAATGGGTACTTTTACAGGACCCGGAATGGAACCGTTAGTAGCCAAAATGGCTCGTTCGAATTTCTGGCTCCAAATAGTACCACTGCGAAGAGCTTCAAATTTTTTACTGCATTCTAGGCAAAGAACAAGCCGCATTTCAGGCCAGTAGAACTTTGGTTTGTTTTGCAGATTGTTAACTTCCATCAAATTATCTGATTTCCCTGTTACGGCGAAAGAAGGAAGACAAGAAACAGAAATACAATCCCGCCTATGGGCGTCGGCGTGAAAAAGAGAGCGAC
>ERZ1026944.47-NODE-47-length-80150-cov-110.406193_pt1 | contig 80150 bp, 54 predicted proteins | sample MGYA00519569_ERZ1026944 | MGnify/ENA primary metagenome ERZ1026944 (study PRJEB26926, sample SAMN06164618) | human gut metagenome | biome: ENVO:00009003; feature: ENVO:2100002; material: ENVO:00002003 | host: Homo sapiens | place: USA | collected 2012 ... | reverse complement strand
GTTTCATTGTCACTTCTGTTTGTTCCTAAGTGACAACCTTTTTCAGGGAAGTACATTCATCATTATTGAGCCCTTCCACATACTCCCACAGTTTCTTGTAGAAAGGATGCTTCGTCATCGTGTCCTTGTTGCCCAGGATGATGAGCTTCATGCGGGCTCTCGTCATCGCCACGTTCATGCGTCGGAGGTCTTTCAGGAAACCTATCTGGCCTTCATCGTTCGAACGCACCAGCGAGATGAGGATCACGTCTCTTTCCTGCCCCTGGAAACCATCCACCGTGTTTACGCTGATCAGACGGCGGTAAGGCTTGAAGAACTCATACTTCTTGATGAGCTTCTTCAGATACTGCACCTGGGCACGGTAAGGCGAAATGATGCCTACGTCGATGCTCTCGCTCAATACCCGCTGTTTGCCTATCTTGGTGAAGTATTCCGCCAGGGTGAGCAGGGTAAGCTCGGCTTCCGCCTTGTTGATACGCCCGAAACTCTCGCCCACAAACTGTTCCTTGAAGTTCAAATCAGAATTCTGATTGGCTGCAGATACAGAAGATGCTGTAGATGCAGAATCTTCAGGAGCATCTTCTCCTTCTATCGTTATCTGATTCTCCTCGTTCGAAGTATCAATCCACGTTATCGGATGGTCGTAATCCAATACGCTTCGGTATTTGATCTGAGGTGCACTCTCCACCTTGCCCCCGTAGAACCAGTCGCTGGAGAATCGCATGATTTCGTCGTTCATGCGGTACTGAATCTTCAGCAGGGTTACTACCTCCGGCTTGTTTTCGGCGATGCGCTCCATCAGGGTCTTGCCCAGTCCGGCTCTTAATGCCGCAATACTCTTTACGGTAGGCGGCAGCTGACAATGGTCGCCCGCCAGGATCACTCGGCTGGCTCTCTTCATCGGAATCCAGCAGGCGGCTTCCAAAGCCTGGGCTGCCTCGTCGATAAACAGGGTGCCGAACTTCATGCCTTCCAGCAACCGGTGGGCAGAACCCACCAGGGTGCAGGCGATGACACGCGCCTCGCCAAAGAGTTCAGAATTGATGCGGATTTCTATTTCGGCGGCACGGCTCTTCAGCCTATCCATCTTCTGATGATAGTTCTCGCTGCCTTTCTTCCTGTTTTTTCTTAATTCTCTGATTGCCTTGCGGATAGCCCAGAGCTGCGGATAGTCGGGATGACTCTCGAAACGGCGCTCGTAGGTGAAGCCCAGCATCTTGTCGTTCACACGGGTAGGGTTTCCGATACGGAGCACGTTTACACCTCTATCCACCAGTTTTTCAGAAATCCAATCTACCGCCATGTTGCTCTGTGCACACACCAGCACCTGACTCTCTCGCATCAGGGTTTCGTTGATGGCTTCCACCAGGGTTGTGGTCTTTCCGGTTCCCGGAGGTCCGTGAACAATCGCCACGTCCTTAGCCCAGAGCACCTCGTTCACAGCCCTTTCCTGGGTAGGATTGAGCCATGGGAACTTCATCGGTTCGAAGGAAAATCTTCCTGCCTTCTGATACGAATAGAATAAATCGCGGAGATAAGCCAGGCGGTTGTTCTTCGCCTTCATCACGCGGTCCAAGGCTTCAAACATCAGCTTGTAGCTGGTTTCATCAAAGGATAGCTGCACGCCGATAGGCTCCGCAGATTGCTGCAAGTCGAGCAATGGGGCAGAGTCGGGCACGGTAATTACCATTCTGTCGCCATCCACATAGCTCACGGTTCCGGTAAAGGAAAAATATTTTATACTTTGAACTTTTCTGCCCTGGTCCTCATTCTTGCCCATCTTCTTGACCATAAAGAACATGACGGGGCGACCGAACTCAAAGTTGTGCTCGATATCCTGATCAGAGGTGCGGAAGACCTCAATGGCTGTTTGATTCAGCGAATTATAAAAGCTTTTTCCCACACGGAGCGGGAACCAGGCATCACCTCGTTTCACCTTGCGCTGCATTCCCATCTGTTCGGTGAGCTTGCGGAAGGCTTCCTTCTCGGTGTAATACTCCAGCTGGAGCAGGGTGCGTTGTTGCAATAATGCCTGAATTGGTGAAATCTGTTCCATATAGGATGCAAAGTTACACCAATTCAGGCAAAAATAAGAAGATAATAGGATAATTATGTTTAAAGACTATCACTTTTTTATCGGAAATGATGGAGATTTCTTCTCTTTTCCATCATCTTGACCATCATCTCTGCCAGAGTTGATAGTCCTGAATCTCGTTGGCGTTATCATCTGGCGAAGCATTCTGACCGGTTTCTGTCGGCACATTCTGCTTCTCTTTTAACTGCGCCCTATGATAATAGGTGAAGGCGATGAGGCTGATGAGCAGCAGGGCGATGATGCCGAGAACGATACCGCCTGCCTTCAGCAGGGGCGATTCATGCTTGTGTTCTCTTACCTCGCGGATGCTCTTGGGACGGATGCTCAGGTCGCGGCTTATGCATACTTCTGCCATCTGCCTGAGGTGCCTGTCGTGGGTGGCCTTCGCCATATCGAGAAGCACCATGCCCAGCGAATAAATGTCTGCCTGAGGGTCTGATTTGGCTCCCTGCAGGAGTTGTTCCGGGGCGATGTAGCCCGAGGTTCCTGCCGGCAGTTTTAGAATGGTGAAAGAATCGCTGTCGGAAAGTCCGAAATCGATGAGCTTCACGTTCTTGCCATTGTGGGTTACCATGATGTTGGCGGGTTTCAGGTCGCGATGAATCATCTGCTTGTTGTGCATGTATTCCAGGGCGTCCATCAGTTCGTGGGCTATCTTGTGCGCCATTTCCGCCGTGAGCAGTTGCTGGTCTATCAGATATTGCAGCGTGTCGCCATCTATGTATTCCATCACGATGGTAGTGCCCAGGTTCTCCACTTCTTCCATGCCTATAGTATGGCAGATGTTGGGGTGCTCCAACTGCAGACCTATCTCGAATTCCTTGGTCAATGCCTGTCGGTAGATGGGCGTATAGAGGAAGTCGTTCTTCAGGCATTTCAGCATGTAGCGCTTGCCGTATCTTGTGGCTGTGAAGATGCGGGTGTGCCCAGAGATGGAGACGTAGCATTGGCTGAGGTTGCTGAACTTAGACTCCACCGGCTGGGGTTCGGCAACGTTCATCTCCTTGTTGATATCTTCCGTGAATCCTGATGTTGTCTTCATCGGCTTATCTGATGCTGTTTTCATTGGCTGATGATGCTGATAAGGGTGAGACCTCCGTTTCTTCCTGCTACGAACGATGCGGTACGCTCGCCGTTTCGCTCGATGTAAGGCAGATAGAGCGGCTGCTCCTTGATGAAGCATCCGGTAACGAAGTGATCGCCTGCTTCAAGCTTGCTGTTTTCTGAGGCAAGTATTTCGTAGGTACTCTCGCCCAGATAGCGTAGGCGCAGAATGCGGTTGGGGCTCCATCCGATGGCTATCTCCGTACCCTTCTTCAGATCGCTGCTTACCAGCTGGCTTGCCTTGAAGAACGAGGAGTTGTAGCGGGTACTGGTCTTCAGCCATTGCTTGAACTCCATGTAGTTCTTGTGCCCAATATATTGCGCAAGAATATCGAGCGTCACCATGCGTGGCTTGTGGTTGTCACTCACATAACCGTAGAGGCGCTTCAGGGTTGAGGGTGAAACCTTGCCGCCTGTATGCTTTTCGAGGAAGAACGAGAATTCCTCAAAGTCGGTGGTGGTGGCTAGTATTTTGCCGTATTCCTGCTCCACGAGAGACTTTAATTCTTCTATTTCAGGTGTTGTCATATTCTAAGTGTTTTTTTTGTTTTTATTGCTCAACAATGTGTTCAAACTTGCTCCAGTTTCTGTTGTTCTGATAGAGCTTCTTCTTGCCTGCCGGTACGTGAAGCACGCAGGTAGGGAGGAAAGGAGTGCCCTTGGTGGTGAAGGCATTCGTATTGCATACGGGGGGGGTAGGGGGCATCGACGTAGAGGTCGGTGAGCGGACAGCCGTCGAACACGTAATCAGAAACGAGCTCTGTCTTCTCTCCCAATCTTACCAACTTCAGGCGGGTGCATCCCTGGAAGGTGCCCGTAGGAATCAGCTTGAGTTGGGCTGGCAGAGAAACCTCTTCCACCTGACTGTTCATCAGCACTCCCTGTCCTATTTCTGAAAAACTCTCCGGAAAGATGAAGCGGGTGATGCTGCATTCCTTGAAAGCATAATCGCCGATTCCTGAAAGGGTGGAAGGCAGGGTGTAGTCGCCCTGCTTACCCATCGGAAACCAGAGAATTTCGGTTCCGGCTGCATTAAACAGTACTCCATCCAAACTGCTGTAGTGGGTGTTGGCTTTCGAAACCTGGATGCTTTCCAGCGCCGTGCAACCGGCTGATGGAAGCAGCTGGCTTACAGAGGCTGGAATCTCTATTTCCTTCAGAGAGGTGCAGTCGGCAAACGCATCTTTCTCTATCTTGATGACATCCGATGGAAGGATGATGTGGCTGAGCTGATTGCATTGGGCAAGGAATCCCTGACCCACCACCTGATTTTCGGTGTGGCGATGATAAGGTCCGAAGTCGCCTCCTCCTGCTACGATGTGGGCATCAGCCAAGTTGATGTCGGCAAGTTTTCCTTCCGTGGTTTCATTGTTGATGTTTCTTCCTGCCATCGTTCTCAGGCATCTCAGGTCGTCTCCATTCAGATTGTCGGCTATCGTGAGCTGGGTGTATTCGTAAAGATGATTGTCCATCAGTTCGCTCAGTTTTCCTGCTTCCTGTAGTTTTACGGCGTCTGAAGTCCTGAAGGTGATGGCTTGGCTCTTGGTTTCGCCTACCCGGTTTTGGGCGTAAGCCCAGATTCTGTAGGTGGTGTTGAATTTCAGGTCGTTGAGTTTCACCTGCTGCGCTCCGATGGCTCCCTGGTAGTTTTCTATCTTCGCCTTTTGCTGCGTAGTGGTCGCATCGCCATCCCCGCTTTCCTCTACATCCTCTGCATTCTCTGCATAATAGCATCCTGCTTCCGTAATCTCTTCACCGCCATTTGCCGTAATGTCAAAGCCCACGATGATGCTGCAGGGACCATAGCTCAGAACCTGCGGATCGTTAAGGGCTGGCTTTTCGTTGGGCAGGGTAGTGAAGCTCATCGGGTTACTGCTGAGCATGATTCTGCCGTTGCTTCCCTGCAGCATGTAATAATAGGTGGTACCTGCCTTCAGGCCCATCATGCAGAGTGCCACTTCCGTGGTGGAATGGCCATCCCCCGAAGGGTTGCTGTCTTCATCTGAAAGGCTGATGGGATTTGAAGTGAGTGGCATTTCCTCCGTCTCTCCATATCTGAAGGAAAGGGTAGGCAGGGTGGTCTCTCCCTCCAGCGAAACCGAACCGTGCAGAGTGGCCTCGTTTCGGGTAATGCCGGAAGCAGGGAGAGTGGCAAGATGCGGTTCCAGATGGGTGGGCTTCTCGCTGCTGCATGCCGTGAGAATAGCCAGCATTATTCCTAAATATATAATCAGTTTACTTTTCATCTTGATGTTCATTCTTATTTTCCCGGATTTATTTTCTTGGCTTTATTTCCCGGTTTTTGATTTTCCCAGTTTGATTCCTATTCCGATGCTGCCCTGCCATTGCTTTCCGGCGATGGTGATGGCTGAGGCTGAAATGCTGAGTTTTCCGAAGGAAGCCAGGGCTCCCAGTTCTGCGGTTACTCCTTTATCAGAAAGTCCGTCGTTGATCAGATAACCTTTTCCTTCGCTCTCGCTCAGTTGCCAGGCTGTGGCCGACTTACCGTATCCTACGCCTTCGAAAAGGCAGATGCCATACGTGATGTGGTGGATGAGTCCTGCCGTCATGGTATAGTTGGTGTGGCGGGTTTCGCCCGAATAGTAGGGCTTGATGTTGCTTCCGCCGATGAAGCCATCCTTGTCGCAGTTGCCCTCCGTGTTTCCTATGCTCTTCAGGTTACTGCTGGCATGGAGAAAGAAACCATGACGGCGCATCAGGGCAAGGAAGATGCCGTAAGAGGGGCCGTCTTTGTGCAGGGCAAGGGTAGCCAGACTGTAGAAGGCGAGTGGCATTTTGGGGCGCACTTTCTCGATGGCGATGGTGTCGGTGATGGTCTTTATCTCTACTATTGTATCGTGGAGTTCCGTGATGGGAGGCTTGGGCAGGTTGAGCTTCATCTCGTAGGTCATTCGGCTCTCCAGCGGTTTGCCCAGCCTGTAATCGCGCAGCACGCCCCATTCGGGATGTTTCAGGGTAAGGGTCTTGGTTCCCTTTGGCAGATAAAGCCAGATTTCTCCCACTTCGTCCTTTCTCTTCACGATGCCGAGAGGGGAGGAGAAGGCAAAGTCGGCTGGTGCCACCACCTTGATCAGGGCGCAGGCTTCATCGTTCAGGTCACGCACATTGTTGATAAAGGCGCTCACATCGTTAGGCAGCTGGCGGAAACTAGCCACCGAAAACTCCTGTGCCCTAAGGGCAGAAGGAATGGCTAGCCAGAGAATCATGGCTAGTTGCAGTGCCTTCAGAAGTTGCAGGCATCGGGCTTTAACTTCCAGCGAAGCAAAAACTTCTCTCATATCTTTAACTTCTCCCATCATATATTTTCTTTTATTCTAAATTAAAGTCTTGAATATTAATCACATCATTGCCTGTATGGACGGTTCCGGCAGGCTGCCAGGTGCGAACATGGATGAGTGGCATCGACTTATCTCTGAAATCCCAGAGTAGGAAGAGGTAGCCATCGTCACTATATCTGTCGCTCTTGTATTGCTGTCTGAGCGTTACACCGTAGATTCCGTCCATCGTAGGATGGCGCATGATGCGGAACCCCGAGAATCTGACGTCGATTTTCTGATTGGCAGCAAACACCTTTGAAAGCCTTGCAAGATAATCGCGCTTGGAATGGATGGCGAAGGTAACCCGGCTTTCTGCCTGGCATTTATCGTCGTTGGCGATAGGTTTCACCACATTTCCCACGATGATGAGTGCCTTATCGCTGAACACCTGTCGCAGGAAATCGATGTCTTTGGTGGTGTAGGCTGTGCGGAAGTGCTCACAGTAGTTCAGAATGGTGTGGCGGCGCTTGGCATCGGTTTCAGTCAGTTTGCCCTGCATGATTTTTGAGGCTTCCTTATAGAATGGATTGCTCTGCGCCATCGTCTTGAGATCTACCTGTGAGAGGGCACTCGTCTTTTTGCCTGATAGTCCATCGGCAGAGCCCTTCTTCTCTCTGGAATGATCCCCAGGATTTCCCCCGGAATAATCTCCGGAATGATTTTCAGAATAATCTCCCGAATAATTTCCCGCATAATCTCCTGAAATGGTTTCTCCTTTCGTTTCCTCGGTCAGATGAGCGATGCCTTTCTGTGCTTCTGCCGATTTGTATTCTCCGGCATTTTCATTCAGGAAAATACCACCTTGACGGTCTATGTATCCTTCTCTTTTCGTGTTCTTCTCCCGGAATCGGAGTTGCCCGTTGCGATAGCGGGTGTCGAGCAGACAGCCACGTAAGGGGATGACAAACAGCTCTTTACCGTCTTCATCTTCCACCACGTATCGCTTGCTCTCTTGGGCGTTTTCCTGTTCTACCAGTTCCAGTCCTTCGTGTACTCCGTATCGGGTTTCCTTGCTGCTCCCATTATAAGCATTGAAGGGCGACAGCCATAATGCTGCCGCCCAAACTCCAAGAAGGAGAACCAGAAGGGATAAAATACTTACCGTCTTCTTCATTATTTTTTATTCTTATTGCCAATCTGTTATTTCTCCACCGATGTCAATCTTCACCTGGTCCGGATTGTCGGAGATGATGAGGTTGACGAGATGCTCGGTTCCCGGCTTAAACTGGAACTTGCTCTCGAAGAGATAGCTCACGCCTTTCATCACCACCTCGATGAGCGGCATTCGGTTTTCGATGCGCTGAGGCACGATGATAGCGGAATAGCTGGTTGCATCGTCCTGATGGGCGATGATGCTCTTTCGGGTTCCCTTTACATAACGGGTTGCCACTCCTGCCTGCAGGTCGATGGTGGCAGTAGGCACCGTGTTGTGGATGGTTACCTGGGCCGTGGTAGGCATGTCGCCTTCGAAATCTTCTCCTTTTATCAGGCGAATCTTGAGCTTGCTCATGATGTGCTTGAAGTTGAGAGGGATGGGTGAGGCTGATGCCGAAATGTTCTTGCTGCTGGCAAAGAGCAGGTCGCTTGCCTCATAGCCGCCCATGGCTTCTTTGCTCTTGGCGGTACTTTGATCCAGAACCACGCTGAAAGGCTGGTCTGTAATGCTGCTTACATCTTCCAAGTAGGGATAGTAAGCATAGGCAGTATAGGTGCCCTTGTCCCAGTAGAGGGTTCGGGCTGCTGCCCATTTGCTTCCGTCGTAGGTAAGCGCCTCGTTGTTCACCAGGTTGCCTCCTATTTCCAGCTGCGCCTTTGCGTCTGCTACGTAGAGACCAATCCTGTCGTTCTGCTCAAAACTGGTTTCTGTGGCACGGGTCGTTTGTCCCGGATGGCTTACCAGGAAAGTCATCGGTGTGGATTTCGCATCCTGCGGGCGAAGAGCCGTTTCCTGCTCTTCGCTGCAAGATACCATTCCTAATATAGCGAACGCAAAACTTGCGTATCTTATTATATGTTTCTTCATATTTTTTCTGTTTTTATGGTCTATACTATGAATTGTCTAGCGTTCACCATTAGCGGTGCCTTCTCACCTTTGCCATCTTCAGCGGACTGCTCTTGTGAATCATAGGAGCATGCTGATAGGTTCCTGCGGTGCGCTGGTCGCCATTGCCGCCGAAGGTACGGCTCTCTACGATTCCTGCATCTCGCTTGTCGTTCTTCACGAAGTCTTCGAAACTGTAGGTTTCTCCTGCATACGCCTTGATGCGCTTCACGATACTCTCACGGCTGATGGTGCTGTAATAAGGAATATCGTTGTTCATGCAAGAGTTCGGTTCCGAGCGGAATACGCCTCGGTTGTGCATGTAGCCTCCCTCGTAAATATCCACGATGTCGCTGTAGCGGTCATCGAAAATCAGATGACTCCAGCCTACGCTGTGCATTTTGCCCGTAAGTTCCAGGTTGTCGTACCAGCCGAGCGACTTGGTTCCGTTGAATTCAAGAACGTGTCCGCAGCAAGAACAGTCACAGGCATCGATGAAGGCGTTGTGATAAATGTACTCATCGCCCAACTTTCCGAATCCGTGTCCGCCTGCCTCATGCTGGATGACGCCACGGGTATCGAGCGGATAACCATAGGTGCTCTTAGGACAGAAGGCAATAGCCGAACCATCTTCCCACATCTGGCAGATGCCGCCGTAATCGGTAGAGTTAGGAACGATGATAATCAGCGTCTGATTCAGATTGCCCTTGTTGACGGTTGGAGCGCCCAGAGCATAATCGAATACTTCGTCATAATCAGCCTTCAGTCCTACGCCACCGGTAAAGGTGGTGTTGAATCGGTTGTAGCGGATGGTGTTCACGGTTCCTACGCCCGATTCCGTAGAAAGCGGAATGGCGGTATAAACGTTGAAGTAATCGCGGTAAGTCTTGTAAGGCTCAATACCGAAGAAATACTCCACTTCCTGCTTGATATCCTTCAGATAGTCTCTGCTGGCAATATCCTTGGCGTTAAAGCCGTCGCCGAGCAGCACGATATTGATTCCACCATTGTTGCCCTTGGTAGCCTTCTGCAGGGTAATCCATTCGTCCTCGCCGTATTCATAGCCATACTGGGTAACGCTGCACTCGTGGGTGTAGTCTTTGTTCTTCAGACGGAATACCACCTTTCCATCACGGCTATCGGCATTCTTAGCCATTCCCTTGATGGTCAAAGTAACTTCAGTTTTCTTGTTGCCGCTGGCAGGAGAAACCTCACACCAGTCTGGCTTGCTGGCTACTTCCCATTCGCCCTCGGCGTTAATTACCAGTTTCTGCTTGTGCTCCGTGCTCAAGGCGCAGGCTACAGATGGACGGCAAACGAGCTTGTGGTGAGCTGCGATACGCTTGAAGTCGCACCAGCCTGGTGCAGCCTTATATTGAGAAATGGCAGATTCAGGAACTTCGAGAGTGAAATTGTCTTTGGCTACGCCATCGAAAGCACCGCTCTCAATATGGGCAGGCATAGTTCCTTTGCATCTAATGGAATTAATTCCGTAACATTCATTAAAAGCTCCTTGTCGAATAGTTTCCATTGATTCAGGGAAAATAATGCCTTCCAACATCCTACAGTTAGAAAAGGCATTTTCTCCGACACTTTCCACTTCTTCAGGTATATCAAGCACTCCCATCAAACGCCAGTTATAGGCAAAGGCATTGCTACCAATATGAGTGAGAGTAGAAGGTAATGTAAGTTCGCCAGAGAAATCATTGCTATAGAAGGCGTTGTCAGAAATGACCTTTAGACTTTTTGGCAAATGTAATTCGCCTTTGAAATGGCAATAATTGAATGCATCGTTGGCTATGTTTGTAATACCATCGTGTAGAGTAAGGGTGCCATTAAAACCACAATCATGAAAAGCTTCAGATGGAATGGCTATAATTCCTTGTGGTATCGATAACGAGCCTGTAAGCCCCGAACATCCACTGAATGCGCATACTCCCATTCTTCTAAGCTTGGCTGGTAATCTCAATTCGCCATATAATCCACTACATCCCGAAAAACAATAACCTCTAATCATTTCTAGGTTATCAGGTAGAATAAGATTACCTGTTAAATTCTTGCAACCTTGGAAGACACCTCCATAGTAATCTGTTCCTTCATCTTGATTATCGTCTTCTCCTTCATTTCCTAATTTGCGAAGAGTAGATGGAAGTGAAAGTGTTCCGTTGAGACCTGTGCAACCATTGAATGCTCCTCTTTGGATGTCAACAACACCTTCTGGAATAATCAAAGATCCGGAAAGGTATTTACAACCATAAAAAGCATTTGGACCAATAGACTTTAATGTGTCAGGTAAGACCAAACGTGTTAAAGATTGACTTCCTGAAACGGATGAGTTCCAATAGAAAGAACTGCCAGGAATTTGGTCGTTTTCATTAATGTTATTTGTCGTTTCAGCTCTACCCCATGCTTTGATACGTACTTCTTTCAAATTCAATGCAGACAAACGGGTCATAGAGTCTCTCATAAAATAGAAGTCGCGAGAATCAATCTGTCCTGTAATCTTAAGATTTCGAACCTGAGTATAGTCCTTATTAGCCGCAGTAATGGCTTTCTTCAAACCTCCAGGAGTAGAGTTGATGACAATATACTCCTTTGTCATAGCATCATGACTTACCAAATCATTCTCCCAAGGAGTGATGCTTTCGCTTACCAATGTCAGCTTATAAACACCGCTTCCTGCCTGCTTATCCACCTTGATACCGAAGTTCATCATCTTGCCTGCCACATAGGTAAGTGCCTCGTTCTTAGCGAACTTATAAGGCACACCACCGATGGTGATGCTGAAGAGGGTAGTGCCGGCTGCCACGGTTTGAGGAACCACGATGGTGCGCCACTCGTCGTTGACACGAGATGGGATGGTCATGGTGCTCTCTGCACTTCCAGCTGCCTTGATTTCGCCGGTAGAAAGGTTGATGCTTGCCTTGCGAGCCACATTGGCTGTCAAGACAATCTTCTTGGTATTCGCCCATTCGCCCTCGGCAAAACCGTAACCCTGAATCAGGGTAACACGGGCATTAGACATGCGGTGGGCAAGAGGCAAACGGATTACGCTGGTGGTAGGAGCCACATCGGCCACCTTTCCCCAGAGGAAATCGCTCGCTTCGTAACCACCCATCTCACCCTCTGCCGTTGTGGTGCTCTGGTCCTTCTGCACCTCAAACTGATAGTCTTCGATGCTCTCAGGGTTGGCAAAAGGATAGTAGCCATACACATCAATATGAGTATGCTTGTCTTTCCAAAAAAGATCGTAGGCAGAACTCCACTTATAGTTAGGCTCATCAAAGGTGTGGCGAACATTATCGCCACGGTTGCCGCTAACCTTCAGTGTGCCAGGGTTGTTGCCTTCGTAATCTACGATGTACACACCCATTACGTCGCCATTGCAGAAACCGTTGTCGTTGACGCGGGTTACGGCAAGCTGGTCGATGTCGCCCGATAGTTGGATGCGGTTGCTGTCATGCTGTTCGCTGCTGCCGAAGAAATCATCGCTACAGCCTGTGAAGAGCATGGCTACCAAAGCCACCATATAATATAATAAGGTGGGCTTGGAAATATGAATTGTTCTCATATTGTCTTTGTTTTAGAGTGAATAATTTCATCGATGATAATGAGTCATCTCATTGATGAAGATAACTCTTTTCATCGATGACGGAGAGAGAGGACGGGGCTCTTTTTATTCTGCTGTGCCGCCGTAGTCGATTCCGTCGTCTTCCCACTTGGTGATGTTCACATTCACACCATTGCTGGTCTTGCTCAGAGTTACGGTAAACTTATGTTTCTTTCCTGCTTCGAAAGCGGTAAAGTTCGATGCTTTCTGCAAATTGTAATCTCTGCCGTCTACGTTTACGGTAATAAGAATTCCCTCGCCAACTGCTTGTGGAATGATGAGTGCCTTATAGTTATTGCCTTCTTCTTTTAGTGGAGTAAGGTCTGCTGCATCTCCTTTCGCACTTATCTCACCTGTAGCAAGATTCGCAGTAGCTTGTATTTTTAATTGGTTGATTTTTACGCTAATTTTAGATTTGTTCAGCGATTCGTTGGTAAAGCCATTGCCTGGCTGCAGCGAAATAACCATCTGGCTCATCATGTGTCTTGCAGCTATCCCCACATCACCTTCTGTTGGAGTCACATCGGTTGTTTTGCCTATCAGGAGGTCGCCTGCCTTGTATTTCTCGCTGGTGCTTTGGTCTGCATTTACACTCCAAGGTATTGCATTCACATCTCCGATAGACGTGGTGTATGGATAATACAGATAAAAGTCGGCATGGGTAACGTTGTCTTTCCAGTAGATGGGGGAGGCTGCAGTCCATGTGCCGTTATAGGTAAACTTCATGTTATCCACATGATTACCTGAAGTCTGAAGTTTTGCCACCGAACCATTAGAAGGGTGATTGACAATGTACAGACCGATATAATCTCCTATTTCAAAATTGCTTTCTGTTGCTCTACTTTGGAGAGTTGGGCTAATATGAATAGGTCGTTTTTCTGCTAGGGGAGGTTGTGGCGTCGGATTAGGATCGTCACTACCTCCTCCTGTGCATGCTGTTAATGAAAAGAGCACACTTATGATGATGATTCGTTGTTTATTAAATGCCATACGCTTAAAATAATATGTGTAGTTTTAAAAACTATGTGCAAAGATAAAAAAATAAATAGAGAAAAACAAGCACATTTGCAGAAAAATGCCGATATGAACCATTATGAACTTGATGGCTTGGAATTATTTGTTTATCTTTGCTCCCAAAATGTACATGATTCGAATAAAAACAAACGATTTTAGGCTTATGAAACGACTTTTATCACTCTTGACTTTATGGCTTGTATGCTTGGCAATAGCCCAGGCTGCCAAAGTAGAATACAAGGTGACTGGTGTGCAATCGGGCGATAAGGCTGTGGTGTCTATTGGTTCTGATGCTTACCTTGCCACTACAGAAGTGTCGGCGGATGGCAGCTATTCGTTCGACAATGTGCCTGCGGGCAAAATGTTCCTGAAGATTGAAGCTTCAGGTTATCATCTGCCTCAGGCTTTAACCATCGTCGTGAATGAAGATGGAAGCATAGAACCGATGGTTCCTCAAACCTTGGCTATTACCAAGATGGATGCAGATCCTAATACCTGGACTCATTCCTGGCAGGAGGATGGTAGCCTTTCTGGTTACACTACTACCGCTTCCATCAACAAGCGTCCGGAAATAGAATTTCTGGGCAAGAAGATTGTGCCTTCTGATGTGCCTAGTGTCGGTATGCTTTATCAGTACTATCATGTTATTCTCTCTGATGAAGGAAAAGCATGGACACAGGAATATGCTTATCGTCTGTATGAGACTTTGAAGACGATTCCTTATGCAATAGGAGAGGGGTATTCTAAATTTATCTTGACTGAAGATAAGATAGACGATGATATCAAGGTAGAAACATCGGGTAATTCCCGTATTGTAACTATTGGCGAGGATGCTTTCTATTATGCCAATCCTTTCCTGGTAAATCTTGATGGTGTGCGTGGCCGCTTCTTCTCGAAGCGTTTGCATCATGCCCTTGTCAATTATGCCACTAATTTTGGTGAGGACGAAGGACAGGTAAACCAGATCTTGACCCAGAGATTTGCTTGTACGATGGAAGTACCAGACTATAAGGCTCTGACTGCCGGAATTACTAATGAGGATGAGTTTTGCTTCCAGAAGTTCTTGCCTACAGAACGAGTAGCAATCATCAATATGTTAGAGGAGTTACCTGAAGGATTCCATAAGACTCCACATCTCAATTATCTGGTTCGCCGTTTGAATGGTCATAAGCATCCACTTTATCCTACGGCTGCTGCTGTATCTTGGTGTGTGGACAATGGCTATATAGAGTTTATGGAAAGCGCTTTTGGTGGAAATAACCAGGATTTTGAAACTCAAAGATTGATTCTCCATGAAAAGACCCACTTCCTTTGGGCTTTCACCTTATCTGATGAAATCAAGAACGATTGGATAAAGGTTGGGGGATGGTATAAAGACCCAAATGCCGGACTTGAAGGTTGGTCAACCACTAAGGATGTTGAGTTTGTGACTGCGTATGCTCATGGTATAAATCCTAACGAGGATATGGCAGAGTCTGTGGCTTATTATATCAAAGACCCGGAGAAATTGCGCTCACGTGCTTTGGAAAAATACGAGTTTATTCGTGATCGTATCATGAATGGTACTCGCTACATCTCAAAGATTCCTGATCATCTTACTTTTGAGGTACTTAATTTGAATCCGGATTATGATTATCCGGGTAAGATTAAGCGCTTGGAAGTAAAGGTTGAAGGAGCACCGGATGAAGACAAGAAAGTAATCGTAGAGATAGAACTGAATCACATTGATGGATTTGAGGATGGTGCTTCTGGTGCTAGTACTCGTTTGTGTTCTCCGCATTTTATAGGTACTGATGGTAAAGAATTAAGTCAATTTGTGGATATAGGAATGAATGCAGTTGAAGGAAATGACCATTTGATTCGTGGAGAAGTAACTATCAGTAAGTATAGCAAAACAGGATATTGGACTGCTGAAGATATTGTAATTTATGATTTTCAAGGAACTCAGCGTTTCGAAGGTCGTAATGATTGTGTTTGGAATCTTTATATCAATAATTCTTTGGAAGATCAGGAAGCTCCAAAATATGAAAGTGGAAGCTTGCAGTATGAAGTTACGGATTCAGTTATTGAGGGACATAAAGTGCAGAATCTTAAGATTCGCTTCAAAGTGACTGATAATGTAGGTATTCAAAGGGCTTTGATTCGGTTAGCAAAAGGTGGCGATTCTGATTCTTTTGCTGATAGAGATGGTACGTATGATGAAAAGACTCAGATAGTAAGTGTAGATTGCATTATTACAGAGTTTTATCCTACAGCAGATTATTATGTAGAGAGTATTTCATTAAATGATTTTGCAGGAAATGAAACATATATTGTATTCTCTGATTCTCCTATTCATGAAAAGAGAAAGAGTATCCATATTGTGACGGAAAATCCTGATACAGAGGCTCCAATTATAGATTTGAATCGCATTTCTGTTTATGCTGAGCCTACTCATCCAGAGGCTCCTGATGGAGAAACCAAAGTAACAATCAATTATTATGCAAAGGATGATAAGGCTGGATATCATATTGGACGCTATGAGTTACTTGATCCTCAGGGTATAAGTCATGGTAATTGGCATTATATCAATGGTCCTGGTTTTTATCCATTGTTCTTTGATGGTGACCCTACTGTCTGGAAGCGTTATACAATTAATTGTATCCTGCCACAAGGTTCTGCGCCTGGTATTTGGGGATTAGCTTCTTTAAAATTACAGGATAAGGCTTTGAACGAGCGTACCTACAATTTTGTTGAGACTCTTATCTTCGAGCCAGATGACAATCTTGACGATTATATTCTTCTTTCTGACATCAAGGATAATGAACTGACATTGAAGATGACAAAGACAGAGGGCAATGGTTACAGCTATGGCTATCGTATTATCAATGAAGACACAGGAGAGGAAATCTCTGGTGAAATGAATGCACAGACAACCAACAAGGCGCGTAGAACCAGAAGCTCTGATTCTTCAGTAATGGATGCAGACTATGCTGCTATCATTGATGTTTCTGAACTTTCGGATGGTAATTGCATTGCCATTGTACAGGTAAAGAATGAGGAAGGAAAGGCTGTTGCTGTAAGAAACACTCGATTTGTGAAGGGTACTTCAACCAGCATAAGCAACATCGTAGAGGGTAAATATGATAAGTTGACTCCTATCTATGATTTGCAAGGTCGTAAGATAACAGTTCCTGCCAAGGGTGTTTACATCCAGAATGGTAGAAAGTTTGTGGTTAAGTAACATTCTAAGAGCTAACAGAGTAGTAAGTAGAAGCTTACTATGAAAAAATCCATCTTGCGAACTGACTCGCAAGATGGATCTTTTGTTTTATTCGGTTTTTATCCGATTTTAACTGCATCTAATCAACGTTTTATCCCCCCACTTATTTAATAATGCGCTCTACATCCTCGATGCTGCGGTTGAACGGACCATTGTGCTCCAGCTTGATGGTGCACATGGCAGCCGCAAACTTGCCAGCCTCGGTAGGAGTGGCGCCCTGCAGACGCTTGTAGAGATAACCGGCAGAATAGGTGTCGCCGCATCCGGTAGCATCCACCACCTCGTGAGGCGGATAGGCAGGAATCTCATAGAAGGTATCATCCACATAGACGAGCGAACCCTCGCTGCCCAGCGTGATGATTACCTCGGTAACTCCCCACGAATGTATCAGCTTCGCAGCCTCGCGTGGCTCCTTCAGCCCCGTGATGGTCTCCATCTCCGTCTCGTTCACCTTCAGATAGTAGGTGTTCTTCAGCACTTCCAGTTTATCCTTCCAGTCTATCGGATACACCTTCTCGTCTCTCACCTCGCGCAGATAGCCCTGCACGTCGATGGAAACCCTTCCGCTGCGCGAGAGGAATTCCACTACCTCGGGCGAGAAATCATCGCTCAGCAGACTTCCCAGGTGATAGACCTTCGCCTCCACGTGCTCCAGCTGTCTGATGGTGAATGGATCAGCCTTGGCAAGCACACGCTGCTTGCGCTCGTTCTGGTTTTCTCCGTAGATATTCTCGAAGAAGACGGTATTGCGCGATGGATTGAGGGTTACTTCTATGCCCGCCTGGCGCATCTTTTCTACAGGCTCTGTTTCTGTCGGGTCCATTGCCGTGATGAGCGAAAAGCTCACATCCTTGGGCAGTTGGTTGATGGCGTAGGCGAAGTAGAACGATGTTCCGCCAGCCATGTAAACAGTTCTGTTTGGGGTAACTATCTTATCTTTGGTTACATGCCCTATACAACAAATATCTTTCATCTATTTCTATTTTAAACGGGTGCAAAGGTACAAAAAAACTTTGAGTTAGATTTGGTTTTTTGCTTTAAATTCAGCTTTTATTGCAAATATTTAGAAGAAAAGGGCGTTTTTCTTTTGTGATGTTCTTATTTTAATGTACCTTTGCAGCAGAATTTAGTAAACTGAACATTATCACGAGAAAAGATTGAAACTTATATTATGTGGTTTGATCATTTAATCAACGTGCATTCGGCGGTGCAAGGCATCGTCATTCTTTCATTGATTTGTACCCTAGGTCTTGCCCTGGGCAAGATTCATGTCAAGGGAATCTCCCTCGGCATAGCTTTCGTATTCTTTGTAGGCATCGTGGCGGGCCATCTCGGACTCTCCATCGACGAGAACATGCTGGAGTTTGCCGAGAGCTTCGGACTCACCATGTTCGTGTATGTGCTGGGTCTCTATGTGGGTCCCAACTTCTTCGGTTCGATGCGCCACGAGGGCATCTCGCTCAATCTCTGGAGCCTGGCTGTCATCGCCGTGGGCACCGTATTCTCGCTTGCCCTGTGCCTGGTGCTGCCCGTGAGCCTGCCCGATATGGTGGGCATTCTCTGCGGTGCCACCACCAATACTCCGGCTCTGGGTGCTGCCCAGCAGGCGCTGCAGCAGTTGGGATTGCCTAGCGGCGGAGCAGCCCTGGGCTGTGCGGTAACCTATCCTCTGGGCGTTGTGGGTGTCATCCTGGCGATGATGTTCCTGCGCAAGCTCTTCGTAAAGCCTGAGGACCTGGAGATCCGACGTGCCGATGAGGATGACCATACATCCATCGGACAGTACATCATCGTAAACCCGGCTCTCAACGGCAGTACCATCGCCGAAATCTCGATGATGACCCATCGCAAGTTCATCATCTCCCGTGTATGGCGAGGCGAGCAGGTCATCGTTCCGGAGGCTGATACCGTGCTCCATACCAACGATAATGTGCTCGTGGTTACCAATAAGGATGAGGCTTCTGCCATGCAGATTCTCTTCGGAAAGAAGGTGGATAAGGAGTGGAATAATGATAAGGTGGACTGGAATGCCATCGATGCCAAACTGGAGAGCAGAATCATCGTGATGACCCGTCCGGGACTCAACGGCAAGCGACTGGGAAGCCTGCAGATGCGCAATACCTATGGCGTGAATGTGAGCCGAGTGCTGCGTGGTGATATCCGACTGCTGGCTACCGATGACCTCCGTCTGCAGTATGGCGACCGCCTGACGGTGGTGGGCGACCCTACGAGCATCGACCATGTGGAGCAGTTTCTGGGCAATGCCGTGAAGACGCTCAACGAGCCTAACCTGGGCGCCATCTTCCTGGGTATCATTCTGGGACTCGCCGTGGGAACCATTCCGCTGAATATTCCGGGAATGACGGCTCCCGTACGTCTGGGTATTGCCGGTGGTCCTATCGTAATGGGTATTCTGATTGGTGCGCTGGGCCCTAGGGTGCAGTTCATCTCTTATATGACGCGTAGTGCGGGACTGATGCTCCGCGAGCTGGGTCTTGCCCTGTATCTAGGCTGTCTGGGTCTGTCGGCTGGTGGACAGTTCTTCGAGACGGTGGTTCGTCCCGAGGGTTTGATGTGGGTAGGCATCGGTTTCCTCATCACGGTGGTTCCGGTTATCATAGTGGGCTTCATCATCCTGAAGACCAAGAAGTACGATTTCGGCAGCATCTGCGGCATTCTCTGCGGCAGTATGGCGAATCCGATGGCGCTTACCTACGCCAACGAGACCCTGGATGGCGATACGCCTAGCATCAGTTATGCTACGGTTTATCCGCTCGGCATGTTTATCCGAGTCATCATCGCCCAGGTCATCATCATGTTCTTCGTCTGAAGGGCTTAACTTGAAAAACTTGAATAAAAATAGACAGAAAAAAGGCTGATTCCGTTTAGAAATCAGCCTTTCTCTTTATCGTTATTTTCTTACCCGTCAGGGGATGTTCGAAGGTAATCTCCTCGGCATGTAGATGCAGTCGGGCAGCCTTCTCGTTGCCGTAGAGCGGATCGCCCAGGATGGGAGCATTCAAACCCTCCTGATGGGCACAATGCACGCGCAGCTGGTGGGTTCTGCCCGTCTTGGGATAGAGGGCGATGCGGAGATGTGAGCCGTCGATGCGCTCCAGAATTTCATACTCCGTAATGGCCTCCTTGCCCTGCTCGTGATTCACTATCTGGCGAGGGCGGTTCAGATAATCGGGCAGCAGCGGAAGGGAGATGATTCCCCTTTCCGGAATGTCTCTTCCCAGAATGTCTTTTTCCGAAATCTCTTTTTCCGAAATCTCCTTTTCCGAAATCTCCTTTCCCGAAATCTCTTTTTCTGAAATGATGGCGATGTATTTCTTCTGCACCCGATGGTTCAGAAACTCCTTCTGTAGGCGATGATAGGCAAATTCGGTCTTGGCAATGATCATCAGTCCGCTGGTCGCCATGTCCAGCCGGTGAACGATGAGCGGACCGGTAGCCTCGGGATATTTCCTTCGCATCAGCGCATAGACCGATGGCTGGGCAGCGTCCTTTCCCGGTACAGAGAGCAGTCCTGCAGGTTTGTGGATCACGGTCAGCTCGCAGTCTTCGTAGAGCGTTTCCACCTGCTCATAGAGCATCTCTACCTGCTTAGGAAATGGTCCCTTCTGTCCGCCGATGCCGTTTTCTGCCGATGCAGGGCTTTCGAATACCGATGGCGGAAGCATCCAATGCAGTATCGGCTTGCACTTGCCGTTGCAGGCTGGATAGAACTGCAGGTGGTGGCGGATTTCCTCCTTCGGGCTTTCTCCCCACCAGAACATAGCCATCTGCAGCGGTTTGTAACCATGCTGGTAGGCATATTGCAGCAGTTTCGGTTCGCAGCACTCGCCACTTCCGGCTGGCGGCACCATCTTCAGGGCTGCAATCCTGCTCGTAGCTATCGCCGCCTGCGGATACTCCTTCAGGGCTTCATCTCTGAAAATCTCCAGCAGATCCTTGCTTTCTCCCTCCTGGTTCAGCATTCTGAACTGCGAGAAAAGCCATTGCTGCAGGGCATCAGAGAGTTGCTTGCGCAGCTGCTTCAGCCTCAGTATATTCTCCTGATAATCCTCAAATTCCGTTTCCAGGGCTGTCTTTTCCGAGAGCGATTTCTTCAGTCGGCGCAGTTCAGCCTTCATAAACTGGCTTTCCCTGATCATCTCCGCCTCTTCCGCGTCTGATAGGTTTCCTGCCTCTCTGCGGCTGTTACGCTTTGCCTTCGCTTCCTTCATCTTCTCCTGATAGGCGGCGATGGTACGCTTCCGCTCCTCCTGCAGTTGCCGGATCAGGGTTCTGGCTTCCTTCATCCTTTCATCCTTCTCCAGGTGGCTGATGCTCTGGTTGATACGGGAAATCTCTGCCTCGTGGGTCTTGAAGTAGCCGTCGGGCTGCAGATAGTCGAATACGGCAGGCACGAAGTCCTCCCAGTCGCTTCTTCCGCCAATCTGTCCGCTGTAGGCAGCCAGGTATCCCCATTTTGGGACATCGGTATCTGTTTTTACATTTTCTACGATGAGCACGCCAAACATTTTGCCGCGCGCAATCTCTTCCTGCCAGTCTTCTCGTCTGGCAAGCATCTCCTGCACTTCCCTGCACGCCTGGATGCAGAGCGGATGCGGTTCGTAATCCAAAGGATTGTTCATCCTTGCAGGAACATTTTCTGAAGTATGATGGAATGGATGGAAAATCATGCTGCAAAGGTACAAAAAAAATGCAGAAGTCTTGGTTTATCCACAGAAAAATCTTACTTTTGCACCATTAAAGGAAAAATTAAGATATGCAAACGAAAAATAACAATATATTCTACCATCTGGTAGCCTTCCTGACGGTGGCGATCTGGGGAACCACCTTCGTTTCCACCAAGGTGCTGATGCTGAACGGGCTTTCTCCTGCTCAGATCTTCACCCTGCGTTTCAGCATCGCCTACGTGCTGATGCTGGCGTTCAATCATCGCCGTCTCTTTGCCGATTCCTGGCAGGATGAGGCTAAGATGGCGCTGCTGGGCATTACGGGCGGTTCGCTCTATTTCTGCAGCGAGAATGAGGCGATGAACTTTACCACCACCACCAATACCTCGCTCATTGTCTGTTCGTGTCCGCTCTTTGCCACCCTGCTGGTTCGTCTGGTCTATAAGGATTCCAACCGCATTCATATCGTCCAGCTGCTGGGTTCTCTTCTGGCATTTGTGGGTATGATCATCGTGGTATTGAACGGAAGGTTTGTGCTTCATCTTTCTCCGGTGGGCGATGCATTGGCGTTTACGGCGTGTATGTGCTGGGCGATTTATTCGCTGCTGATGAAGTCAACCACGGGCGATTACAGTCCTGCATTTATCACCCGCAAGGTGTTTTTCTATGGTGTTCTTACCATCTTGCCTTATTATATCTTCATTCCGGGTTTTCCTTCGCTCGAGGTATTCACCCGTCCTCAGGTATTCGGCAATCTGCTCTTTCTGGGCTGCCTTGCCTCTATGATCTGCTTCCTCACGTGGAACTGGTGCATTTCAAAACTGGGCACGGTAAAGGCCACCAACTGGGTCTATTTCAATCCGATAACGACGATGATTTTCGCCTCGTGGGTGCTTGGCGAGCAGATTACCCCCTATTTTCTGGCGGGTGCCGCCTGCATCCTGATAGGAATGTATGTGGCGGATAAGAAAACGAAAGGGGAACAGTAATAGATATAAAAAAAGAGGGTGCGTCATTAGTCTATGACGCATCCTCTTTTTTTAGTATTTGTGTTGTTCTACGACATGCAGCTCGTCACGCCCAGAGAGGCGGCAATAGCGGTTAAGATAGATAGTACTATCTGAAATGCTGTTTTCCAAGTTTCTTTCTTCATACGCAGTTCTTTTTAGTGATTTAAAAATTTACGTTATCGCCGCCGCCGTCAGTTCCGCTGTCAGTACCCCCGCCAGTGCCCTGGCTAGTACCGCCGTTATCCTTGTTGGTCTCGCCGCCAGCACCCTGACTGGTACCACCACCACCCGGTGTATTCTCAGAACCTCCGCCGTCCTCAGCTCCTGATGTATAGTCATCGTATGCCACAATCTTGGTGAGTTTCTTCAGCTCAGCATTGCTCCAGCTCTTTGTGTTTCTCACAATCAGGTGCACGCCCTGCACGCTTGCCGCCGTCACCTTCTCCTTGCTCACCTCGCCACGCGAAGTCATACCGATGGAGAACAATCCGAGGTCGGAGAAACGAACGCTCTTGCCGTCCAGAATCAGATGCTTCAGGCAGTCGAGGGTATCCATCAGTACACCGTGGATAGTACCTCGGCTGTATGGAGAATTGTGCTCAGAGATATGAGTCACGAAGTCCTCGAAACTCATCTCACGGTCGCTCACGGCAGTAGCATACCAGAGCTTCTTACCTGCGTTCTCACCCGTCTGAGGGGTACGTGTAATCTTACGATACTTACTAGTTCCTTGTCCCATAATCAATCAGTTTTTTAAAGGGTTAATAATTCAATTTTTAATGGTTACTCATTCAGTTTTTTATCACTCATCCGATTGGCGCCTTATCTCTGAATGACGGTGCAAAGATACGGCTTTTTTCTGGAACCACCAAATCTCAGGGTGTGATAAGGCCCGATTTTCAGCAGCTTTCAATTTGAAACTGCGTTAATAATCCTAACTCGTAAGATAAAGAAGAGAGAAATATCGAGTTGTTGTTTGAAAAACATAGAAATCCATCCTAAACTACTATTAAATAAACATTTAACCCATTATAAGGCGTCTGTCCATTCTTCCTCGAAATCGTACTCAATTACTCAGTTACTCAATTACTCAGTTTTATTCTGCCCGTATGTTTCTTCCTGTATAGATAGTATATTATATATTTATATATATATAATATAAAAAATATACTTTCAATTTATAACCAAGTTCCAGGTGTAGGGGTCTAGAAATAAACTGAGTAATTGAGTAACTGAGTAATTGAGTCAAACCGGGCCAAATCCTAGGTTCGTGTCAGTATCAACAGATAATCTCCGTGTGGCTTCTTTCTATGTAAATAAAACTGCAAGGATGCCTCTCGTAAAAACGCTCAAAGATTTGCATATATCGTAGAAAAAGCTTATCTTTGCAGACGAACTCTTTGGTCTTCGCTGTCATGGCTAGGCTGCCCTCCGCTTTAGTGAGAACTTATGGAATATGAATCACTTAATAAATTAGTATGATAACAGATACAATGAGCTATGCAGATATTGCAAAGGAATTGGAAGAGGATTATAAGAACGTAGTCAGATACCAAATCCACCTGCCCGTTAAGAAGTATATGAAAGAGGTTATGAACCGACCTAATGGCAAGCTCTTGTTCAAGACCATGGAGTGGACATCTCCCAGACACAACAAGATGCTGCTTACACCATTAAGCAGGAATAAGAAGGAAACACGGGAAAATGGTCCTTTTATTAATGTTTGCTGTGTTTTCCTATATAAGGGTGAGCTCAATATGGCTGTATATTCACATACGGTATTGCCATGGATTCATGTGCAGTTTTTCACTCATCATTTTTTTCAGCGTTACAACGAGCGATACCTTCATGATTCTTCATTACAGATGATGGATATAGTGAAGCATTTTATACGCTCTCAGTTTGTTGAATCGTTTTTTAAGATAGTGGAGCATCCAAAGCTCGGCATGGAGAGCTTTACGATATTTCCCAATGGTTGTTCCTTCTCTGAAATTGCCGATTACGATCCGTATATATTGCATCATACCTTTGTATCCTTTGACATGCTGTATACCGAGCAGCTGTTGAATTTGGCAGAGCTGTTATATGATCAGCGTCTGGATAATTATCCTGGCAACAAGTCTGATGACAATTTTTTGTATGAAAAACGAAGAGTGGAGAATTTTAAAAAAGATGTCGCTACATTCCCGATGTTGAAGGCTGATTTTCAGAAACGCCATGAAAACTTCAGAAAATTTAGTGAATTGTGTTTCCATCTGTCTGTTGATATTCTTGATCTTACAGAAGGGATGGATAATCCTGTACTCCATCAGTTTGGCAAGCGCTTGCTAGACATTTCGGCATTACCGGAAAAAGAAAGCAAGGCTGAACTAATGAAGTTGTAGGCAGTGGGCTGATTGAATTTTATTTTGAAATAATATCTGAACTTTTGTATGTGGATCAAGTACGGGCTGAAGGCCTAGAAACTCCTAGCCCAGGGCAACGCCCTGGGTGTTAACGGAATACACCCTTGCGCCCTGTAAGGGCAAAAGCTTTTATCTCCAATAACTATTGGCTCAGGCGGCGTGGTGCTTGCTTGCGAGGTTCTGCCTCCTTCGATGGAGACGGTTATAGCATCAGGCAATGTTCACGGTGATACTCTAAAAAACGGTGATGACGATCTTCCGTCTTCAAAAGATGCACCTGATTATCCATTCCCAGCAGTCGGCGGTCGGAAGCATCAAGATATCTTGAATAAATGATGCTGCCATCATCCTTGAAAGAGATGTAGCCCCTATCAAATAACTTGTCATAATTAGGCAGAAGCAGCAAGCCGTTGTACATATCAATACGCTCCTGATTATCTGCATCCCTCCAAGGCTTGATATGCGAAGCTATCAACAAATCATAATGCTGGAATGCAGAGATAGAGCAGCCGTGCCAATAGTTTACAAGCTGATCTCTGAAATACCCCTGTCCGATTCTGGATTTCACTATCGCCTCACGCTCCGTTTCTGTTAATGTATAATTATTCCGAACCTGATTGATTTCCGCCAATACGGTTTCCTCCTGCTGGCGGGCATAGTCAGATTTTCTGAATTGCAGGAATCTGTTCAGTGCAGCCTTGAAATTGCTGAGATCCTTGTCCTTTGTATATTTTTCTCTATCCTTTTGCAGAAGTTTTTCATTAGCCAGTATATCCATGATGTCATCCTGGCTATTGAGCTGCTCCAGAGCATATCCTTGGGAATCCAGAAACTTTAGCCAGGAGATGTAATTGGTGCGGGAATGAGCATTCACGCCATCCTGCATTGTCAGATAGCGATAAAAGTCGGAAAGATATTCCGCCAAATTATGATGATTGTTCTGTAACATATTTATTCGTGATGTAATTTATCGTTTATATATTCTTCTGCTGTCCGTTTAGCTTGTTCTTATACATTTTGTGAGTATCTGCGATTTGGGAATACGGGATTTCGAACGCTTGTCTCTGCCCCTTGAAATAATCCAGCGAATCATAGAAATGCAGGGGAATATTCAGCTTTTGACAGTACTTCCGTATCTGGACAATCCCCCTCCAGTCATCATCACTGATCTGATGCAGATAAAATGGGACTCCCAGGTTGGCTGATAACCGCTGCATGTTCTCCCTGACGTAGATATCCACGCATCTGATATATCTGTTGGCATTCGGAATAAATACAACATCAGTGGTCAGCCTTTCTTCCGCCTGGGAATAGGCATGAGAATATACATCCGAAAGAATTCCTACACAATCTTCCGAAGATTCCCCATCTATCTCTCCATACATATTCTCAAAGTAGGAATCCGATTTCATCATCCACTCCTTCCCATTCTGGGCATCTACTTCATAATCTTCCTTGATGCTGGAGCTTTCATACCTAAACTCATTGTACGAATAATCGATGGGAGCCACCTTGAACTGATGCTGCTTCCCATTCTTAGACTTGAAATTCGAATGGTTCTTGAGTGTATGGCGATCTAGCGTCACTCTGCAGAAAATGCTGCCGAAGGCAGCATGATTCATGCCGCTCAGCATCAGGACGGGGTATCCTTCCAGCGGATTCCTATTCCGTGTGAATGAAATGAATCGCTGTTTACTGTAGATATATGCCGGATTTCTCACTTTTTTACTCCATAGTTCCGGTGGAGAAGTCCGGAAGCTGTTTCTTCGCAGCAGACTTACCAAAAACTGTGTCTCCAAGAAATGGTATAACATCGTTTCCCTCCTTATTTATATAGTTTGAAATATGCAATTTATAAAGCTTGAAATATGCGCAATAGGCACACGTTGCAAAAGTACAAAAAATAGTTAGAACTTGGGCAAAAGTTCTGTTAAAGAATCCATGTGGATTTATTTTATAGATTTTTTCGTGCATTTATAAACATTCGGCGACTGTTGTCCTAACCATTTCCAAAATGCAGGATGCGGGAGTGTTGGATGAGAACTATCAGCCTGATCATCTTTCTTGGACGAAGAAGGGATATTTGGCATACCAGATAGCTTTCAAGCTGGGTATTACCCGTGTCTGGAAGATTATGGGTGGTTTCTGACATCTCGACAGTCATTTGCTGAAGACTGGTAGAGACAAGGCTGAAAGTACGTTGAAGATTCAGGCCTTTGGAGAGAAAATCAAGCCGATTTTTGGCTGATAGAGGTTTTTTATCGTAGTTTTTACGATTTTTTCTGGTGCTACCTGCTGCTATGGCACCAGTCGGGCAGCAGGCTTGCATCCATTATTACCCAGGGCGATGCCCTGGGCTAGGAGTTTCTGCCCTTTCAGGGCGTGCTGCTTCTGGTGCATTTGGAGCTTCTGCCCTTTACCTTTCCCTTCCGCCGGTGACCGTTGGTTCAGGGCGTGTGGGGCTTACTTACGAAAGTTTAGTTAAAATTGTGAACGAAAAAATTTATTTTATATGGAAATTGTTGTAGAAAGAATCGCAAAGAAGGAGACTTATACCATTGGCCGACTTTATCTGTTGGCTGATGGTGATGAACTCCCGCATCTGGCTCCATCGTCTGATGAATCGCATTCAGGCGGCGGAGAATCAGGGAGAAGGTATCTGGATTACTATCATCTAAAAAATGCAGTGCGCTGCAAATTTCTTATGAAAACTAGGAAAATTTGCAGTGCACTGCATTTTCTATTTCAATCCTCATTCCTTCCGGGTTGAACCGGATGCCGTCGCGATTGATGAATCTCGAGAGGGAACCATCGGTGGCAAGCGATTTCGGTGTGCCGATGCTGAGATGACCGGGCTCCATCAGCCAGAGGCTGTCGGCTAGCTGCAGCGCCAGCTCTACATCGTGGGTGGAGAGCAGGATTGCCTTGTGCTGCTCGTGTGCCAGGCGGCGGAGCATCTGAAGGGTTTCTACCTTGCTGGGGAAATCGAGGAAGGCGGTAGGCTCGTCGAGAATGATGATGCGGGTCTGCTGGGCAAGCGCCTTGGCTATCATCGTCTTCTGGCGCTCGCCATCGCTCAGCTCGGAGATGTTGCGCTGGGCGAGGTGACGGATGCCGACCTGATGGATGGCTTCATCTACTATCTGCTGATCTGCCGGAGTCAGGGTGCCCCAGAAATTGGTGTAGGGAGACCTGCCGATGCCTACAATCTCTCTGACCGACAGTTGGGGAACATCGACACGGGAGGTGAGAACCACGCCAATCTGACGGGCTAGCTGCTGCGCCGGATAAGCGGAAAGAGGCTGATCCTGAAGAAGGATTTCGCCATCCAGGGCTGGCTGGAAACCGCAAAGGGTTCTGAGCAGGGTGGATTTGCCCACTCCGTTGGCGCCGATGAGGCAGGTGAGCTCGCCCGGATGCAGGGAGGCAGAAACAGCAGAGGCTATCACCCGGAGCTGATGCTTCGGACGATAGCCAATGCTTAGATTCTTGAATGTAATGCAGGATTCCATCAAAAATATTTTTCCTTGTTGTTTTCGGACCTGTGATTCCTGGAATGCAGGAATTACTTAGCTGCCAAAACCTCAACCTCTACGAGTGCGCCCTTAGGCAACTTCTCTACGGCTACTGCTGAGCGAGCTGGATATGGCTGGCTGAAGAACTCGGCATAAACCTCGTTCATGGCAGCGAAATCGTCCATGCTGTTCAGATAAACGGTAGTCTTCACTACGTGAGAAAGGTCGGTGCCGGCTGCCTTCAGGATGTTCTGGGCATTGGTGAGACTCTGACGAGTCTGCTCCTTGATGCCACCCTCTACGAAGTTGCCTGTTGTAGGGTCGATAGGAATCTGACCTGATGCAAATACGAAACCGTTTACTTCGATCGCCTGGCTATATGGACCGATAGCTGCAGGCGCATTGTCTGTATGAATTGCGTTCATGATAATTGATGTTTTATAATTAATAACTTATATTCTATTCACTATATTCTTTCAGAAAATGTTCTCTCAGAAGAAATCTATATGATCCAGAGATGGAAGCCCTTCTGCTCCAGGGCACTCTTGATTTCCTTGACGTGTTCCTCGTCGCGGGTCTCCATGGTGACACGGAGTACGCAGGCATTCACCTTGTTGCGGTTGGAAGAACGGTCGTGATGAACTCCCGTGATGTTGCCGCCCAGGTTTGCGATGACGGAGGCTACCTCTACCAGCTCGCCCGGCTTGTCGTCCAGCTCCATCTCGATGGTGCAGAGACGTCCACTCTTTACCAATCCACGGTTGATGACACGGTTCAGGATGGTAACATCGATGTTACCGCCGCTTACCACGCAGATGGTCTTCTTGCCCTTCACCGGTACCTTGTTGTACATCACGGCAGCTACGCTTGCAGCTCCGGCTCCTTCAGCCACCATCTTCTCGCTCTCGAGGAGCTTCAGGATGGCTGCGCAGATCTCGTCCTCGCTTACGGTGACGATTTCATCCACATAGTTGGAGCAGGTTTCGAAGGTAATCTTTCCCGGTTCCTTCACGGCGATGCCGTCGGCTACGGTTGCCACAGATGGCAGCTTCTCCTGCTTGTGGTCGTGGAGACTCTGAACCATGCTGGCTGCTCCCTCTGCCTGGACTCCATAGACCTTGACGTTAGGATTGAGCGACTTGATGGCGAAAGCGACTCCCGAAATCAGTCCGCCGCCACCTACCGGTACTACCACAGCTTCCACATCAGGCAGCTGGTCGAGGATTTCCAGTCCGATGGTTCCCTGTCCGGCAATCACCTTCTCGTCATCGAAAGGATGCACGAAGGTATAGCCGTGCTCATCCCTCAGCTGCAGCGCCTTCTGGTAAGCGTCATCATAGACACCCGGAACCAGGCAGACCTCTGCACCCAGACGCTTGGTTGCCTCTACCTTGGAGATAGGGGCACCCTCGGGCAGACAGATGAGGCTCTTCACTCCCATGGCGGTAGCGCCGAGAGCCACACCCTGTGCGTGGTTGCCTGCCGAACAGGCAATCACACCCTTCTCCTTCTCTTCCTGAGAGAGTTGAGAAATCTTATAGTATGCACCTCGAATCTTGAACGACCCCGTCTTCTGGAGGCATTCCGGTTTCAGATAAACATCACTATCTGGGTTGATTCTCGGTGTGTGAACCAGCTCAGTTTTTCTAATCACGTGGCTCAGCACGAAGCGGGCCTTGTAGAAATCGTCAAGTTGTAACATAATCGTTGATATGCTTTAATTCTGTTATCTGTCAGGATGATAGTTCCTGAGTGATTTTTGACTGCAAAGGTACTCTAAAAGGAAGAAAACACAAAATATTTCAATTTAATTTTTGTTATTCCCCTCAAGTTTCCTTAGTGGTTGGAGTAAGTATGTGGGGGCGATGGCCTGCTACATGCCGAAGTGCTCCAGTGCCGCAGCTACGCCATCTTCCTCATTCGAGAGGGTGATGTAGTCGGCATCGGCTCTTACTTCCGGGGCGGCATTCGCCATGGCTACTCCCATGCCGGCAAGCTTGAGCATGCTGAGGTCGTTGTAGCCGTCACCGAAGGCTATCATATCGGCAGGGGTGAGATTGATCTTCGCCAGGAGTCTTCTCAGCGACTGCGCCTTGTCGATTCCCTTAGGCACCAGTTCGAGGAAGAATGGGGCTGAGCGGAAGACATCCATCTTGTCGCCCACCACATCCAGCAGTTCCTGTTCAGCCTTGAGCATATCCGATGGGTCGCCCGTCATGAGGAGCTTGGTAGGATGAGGCTCCAGGGCTTCGAGCAGATTCTCTACCTTGCGGATGTTCATCTTGTTGATGCGCGATTCTTCCTTCACATACTGATCGTCTGGCATTTCGGTGATAATCTCGTTGCCGGCGTATCCCAGCAGGGCATGGTTCTTCTCTCGCGCGTACTTATATAATACAGGGATTACCTCATCTGGCAGAAACTGGGTGAAGAGTTTCTCGCCGGTCTGGGCATTCACGATGTTGCCACCATTATAGGAAAGAATGTAGCCCCCTCGCTTCTGCAGTTCCAGGCATTCTGCCACCGGTTCGATGCCGTAGGTAGGGCGACCGGATGCAAGGATGATGACGGCTCCCTCGCTTGCAGCCTTGAGGAGAGCTTCACGAGTTTTTGGGGTGACCACCTTCTCGTGGTTGGTCAGGGTGCCATCCAGGTCGAGTGCGATGGCACGGTAAGGAATCTGTTTTGCTTTTTCCATTGTTCTATGTGATTCTTTGTTTTTTATGCGTGCAAAGATACAATAATATTCTGAAAAATGGGAAGTAAAGTGTATTTTTGCAAATTTTGTTCCCAAAAAGGTGGTCATTTGAACGATTAGTGCCCATCTTTTGTTGTTTGATATACACTATATTCGAAAATTATTGTTATCTTTGCACCGCAAATCATATAACAATAATAAATTTTAAACCTATCAATATGAAGAGATTTATTTCTGCAGTATTGCTTTCTGCAGCCGTAGCTATGCCTACGATGGCGCAGAAGCAGAAGACATTGGGCAATGGCTATCCATTCACTCAAGTACCATTCACCAGTGTGAAGATTTCACAGAACACCTTCTGGGGTGCCCGACTGAAGGCTGCCCGAGAGGTAACCGTGCCATTGGCTTTCAGCAAGTGTGAGAGCGAGCACCGTTACAAGAATTTCGAGATGGCTGCCTATACTTTGCAGCATCCTAACCACCCGGGCTTGGAGACCCAAGAGTGGGATGTGAGCAAGTTCATGGGCTTCTCTTTCGATGATACCGATGTTTATAAGACCATCGAAGGAGCCAGCTATATCCTCCAGACTTATCCTGACAAGAAGTTGAAGGCTTATATTGACAGCGTGCTCGATGTAGTAGCTGCAGCCCAGGAGCCAGATGGTTATCTCTATACAGCCCGTACCATCAACCCAAAGCATCCACACGGATGGTCGGGAAATAAGCGTTGGGTGAAGGATGAGGATTTGAGCCACGAGCTTTACAACCTCGGTCACATGGTAGATGCAGCCTGTGCTCACTATCAGGCTACAGGTAGCACCAAGTTCCTGAACATTGCCAAGCGCTATGCCGATTGTGTGGTAAGGGAAGTAGGACCTAATCCAGGACAGGCTACCATCGTTCCGGGACATCAGATTGCAGAGATGGCTTTGGCTCGTCTCTATACCTTGACCGGTGAGAAGAAGTATCTGGATGAGGCTAAGTATCTGCTCGATTATCGTGGCAAGACTCATATCCGCAACCCATATTCTCAGAGCCAGGCTCCTATCCTGGAGCAGAAAGAGGCTGTGGGTCATGCTGTTCGTGCCGGCTATATGTATGCCGGTATTGCCGATGTGGCTGCCCTGACCAAGGATTCCGAATACATGCAGGTCATCGACCGAATCTTCGAGAACATCGTTGGCAAGAAATACTATCTTACAGGTGGTGTAGGTGCCCGCCATGCAGGTGAGGCTTTCGGTGATAACTATGAGTTGCCAAATATGACAGCCTACAACGAGACCTGTGCAGCCATCTCTATGGTTTACCTCTTCGAACGTATGTTCCTGCTTCACGGCGAGAGCAAGTATATCGACTGTTTGGAGCGTAGTCTGTATAATGGTGTCATCTCAGGTATGAGCATGGACGGAGGTCGTTTCTTCTATCCAAACCCATTGTCTAGCGATGGTAAGTATGCCTTCAATGCAGATAACAACACCACCCGCCAGCCTTGGTTCGGATGTGCCTGCTGCCCAAGTAACTTGTGCCGTTTTATCCCTTCTGTTCCTGGCTATCTCTATGGCGTGAAGGACAATAATATCTATGTGAATCTCTTTGCCGGCAATACATCTACCATCAAGGTGAATGGCAAGGATGTAGTTCTGGAGGAGACTACCGAGTATCCTTGGAACGGCGATATCAAAATTGCTGTGAAGAAGAGCGGTGTAAAGAATGCCAACCTCCTGGTCCGTATTCCTGGATGGGTTCGCAATCAGGTGGTGCCTAGCGATCTTTACAAGTATAGCGATGCCGAGAAGCCTGCTTATAGCGTAACCGTGAATGGCAAGGCTGTAGAGGCTGACCTCGATGCCAACAAGGGTTATCTCCCTGTCAAGAACATCAAGAAGGGCGATGTCATCCGCATCCACTTCGATATGCCGGTTCGTACAGTAGTTGCTAATGGCAAGGTAGCTGATGATAAGGGTAAGGTTGCCGTAGAGCGTGGACCGTTGGTTTATTGCGCTGAGGCTGTGGATAACCAGAACGAGCCAGTACTCCGTGCCGTAATGGCCAAGAAGCCTGCATTCTCGCTGGTAGATAACTACAGCATCGAGAATACAGAGACTAAGGGCGCTCCTGCCTTCTCTGTAAAGGCTATCCAGACCTCTTCTCAGGTGCTCGACCAGGCTGCTGATGGCACCGTTTCTGTCAAGAACCAGAAACTCACCCTGATTCCTTACTATGCCTGGAATCATCGTGGTGCCAACCAGATGAATGTCTGGTTCTATCAGAACTTGAATGCTTTGGATAAATAATTTGCAGTTTTATAAAATAAGAAAGCCTGGCAACCGTCATAGCCAGGCTTTCTTGTTAATATAGGTTAATCCCATTAAGAAAAACACTTCTTTTCCGTTTATGTTGTAGTTTTGAACAAATAAAACAAAAGAGAGCAAATGACAGAGAATGAATTCATCCATATCGTTCCGCAGTTGCGGCAGATAACCTTGCAGATCAGTCAAGGTTATGGTGTTGGCTGCGATGAGGCTGAGGATATCGCACAGGATGCGATGCTCAAGCTCTGGGCCATCAAGGATGATATTCAGTCTGCTGCTCATGCCAAAGGTTCGATGGGTTGCATCGCCAAGCATCTTTGCATCGACTTCTTTCGCAAGCGGAAGATGATTTCGATAGATGCCCAGCCTTTCGATAAGTCGCCTAGCCACTATGCGCCGCCCGATGTGGAAGTGGAAAACTCGGAGAATGAGCTGTGGCTGCAAAAACGCCTCAAGGCGCTGCCCTCCAACCAATATCAGGTGCTTTATCTGCGACAGGTAGAGAAGAAAAGCTCTGAGGAAATAGCGCAAATCGTGGGCATCACCCCTGAATCTGTATCTGTCTTGCTTTCGAGGGCAAGAAAGCAGATGTTGCAGGAAATCAGAAAAAGATGTAGATAGCCCTTATATATAAATAGGTATAATCAATAAAGGAGGAAACTGGATATGAACGAAAAAGAAAAGGACATACGACTGTTGCTCGACCGGTTTATGGCTGGTGAGACTTCTCTGGAAGAGGAGGCTCTGCTAGGGGAGTGGTTTCGGCTGCATCCCGATGTGAGCGATGACTTGAAGGAATATCAGCTGATGTTTGGATATTTCGATGAGGGGATGCCTCTCGACTATGAGGCAGAGAATCATATAGAAGATGCTCATCCGAAGACTAAGGCACGAATGCGTCGCCTATGGTTGCCGATAGGTATGGCTGCATCCATCGCCCTGCTCTTTGTGATTGCCATTCCTCGGATAGGTCAACAGACAGGGCATCGGGACGATTCGAAGATGGCTCAACTCGATGGCAGAACGACTCAGGAGGATGTTGATTCTGCTGTTGTCCACGAGGAGAAATCGACAGATGCCAATCTTTCTATGCCTGAAAAGATAAAAAAGTCGGGTGATTCCGTATTTCCCAAGACAAGGAAGCACAAGCCAGGGAAATATCGTCAGCATCTGTTTGCTCCTGCTCCTCCAAAGCTTTGGATAGCTCAGAATATTGCTACCGATTCTCTGTTGGCTGAGCCGGAAATGCTTGCCGATGCGCATCTCAGGGAGATGGAGGCACAGCAGAACGAAATGTTCTTCAAACTCTATCTCGTCGATGCTCTTCAGACCCAGTCGCTCAATGCCGAAATTGCCAGTGCCTCGTTCGAAAGCGAGGAGAATGTGCATGATGAGGACTATGTGAGTGGTGACCAAGAGGTTTATTAATAAGAAACAATTAAAAAGAAGAAGAATATGAAAACAACTTTTAAATTAGCATTTGTGGCTTGCCTGATGATGCTCTCTTCGGCTTGCCATGCCCAGGAGCCTATACCGGCTATCGACCAGGCTTTTGATGTATTCGCACAGGATTTGTTGAAAGGCGACTTTGTTACTTCTTCCTCTATGAATACCTATAATATTGGTATGATGAAGGGATTTGAGTTCGCTATTCCTGAGAGAAAGCAGAAAATGGTGGATACCTTTCAAAAGGCTTTATTGAGCAATAGTCGCCTCGCTTATATTAGTTTTACCAAGAAAGCGGGCTCTCTCAGTCTTGAAACGAATCGGGTGGGGTATGGCAAGGATAATTCCATGACTTACGAATTTGGTACTCACAAAGACCGCAACTATAACCTGCAGTATTTCCGCGACAGCAAGGATTCTACCATGCGATATGTTTATGCCTTGGTATGGTATCAGGGAATGGATCGTTCGGTAAAGGGCAGTGTATATAAGTTCTACTCCAAGGATCCGCAAACCTATAAGAAGCCATTATCTTATAAGATGAATGCTGTTCAAGGTTTGGATTCTCTTGTTTCTCTAGGCAACATCAGGTATAACAAAAATCTGGTTCGCAGTTATGACTTGGAGATGACTCCGCCAAAGGATGCTGCAGAGTTTATAATGCAACTCAACACGCTCCGTGCTGCCTTTAAGAATGCCAGAGATCAATACCCTTATTTTGGAAATCAGGTGACTCGGCGTACCCTCCAGACGGGTATTGCCAACAAAATAGTCAAGCTTTGTAAGGGATACGGCAAGTTGCTGAATGCTGACGAGAAGAAATTCTGCGCCACTTCGCTGAATAAGATGAAGAAGGATACAGACGATGATTATCTGCAGAGCCTTCTGGAACTGACAGCCAATTCTTTGAGGAAGTAATCTGTTCTGGGTGGATAAGCAGAGGAAATTGTGAAACTCTCTCTCTTAAAATACCGCTTTAAAGCGATATTTTCTCTAAGATTATCTTTTTCTAGACTTCGGTCTTGTTATAATTTCGTAACTTTGTACGCAAAAAGTAAACGATATGACTAAGAAATTGATAATGATATTAGGCTTGGTGCTTTCATCCATGTTGATGAAAGCCCAGGCTTTTTTTGTGCCTTTCCCGAAGGCTGGTGACAAGTATTGGCAGAAGCAGGTGCCGGTGGCGATGCGCAACGACTATATCCGATTGGGCAATCTCTATCAGAAGAAACCTTGGAATGCCATTCCTGCCGAAACTTTTGCCGAGTTCCGAACCAATGGTAACCGCACCCGATACGAGGAGGCTAGCTTTGGTATCAGAAAACAGTTTGTCTGTCTGGTGATGGCTGAGATTATGCAGGGTAGAGGACGGTTTCTGCCTTCCATCCGCAAGGGCTTACATTATTTTATAGAGAAGGAACCTTGGTGGGGAATACCGGCACATTATCCGAAAGACCATCCTGAAAAGGATATCCAGCCGGTTGATCTCTTCAATGCAGAGACGGCAGGCATGCTTGCCTGGACCCTCTATATGCTGGAAGATGAAATTAACAGGAAGGAAAAAGGACTCTGTGATCAGGTGAGAAGCGAGATAGATCGCCGTTTTCTAAAGCCGGTGTTGAACCAGCCGCAGGGCTGGAAGAACAATGCTAACAACTGGAATACCTGGATTACGAGCAACTGGTTGGAAACTGTTTTGATTTGCGAATCTGATGCTAAGCAGCGCGATGCAGCCTTCAAGGGAGTGCAGCAATGTCTGCGAACCTTTATGAAGGGTTATCCCGATGATGGCGGTTGCGAGGAAGGCGTCAGCTATTGGGACTGTGCCGGAGCCTCGTTCTTCGAGTCGCTCTATTTCATGCAGTTTGCTCCTAAGCAGGCGGTTCTGACATTGAATGAAGCTCAGAAGAAGAAGGTGGAGAATATGGGTAGGTTCATCACTACGATGTATATCAACGACCTTACCTTCGTGAATTTCTCGGATGCCCAGGCTCAGAACGTTCCGAACATCAACATCCTCTTTCCTTATGGAGCCTATCTCCAGAACCTGCAGATGATGCAGTTGGCAGCTTATGTGGGCAAGAAATATCAATATTCCCTCAAGCCTTCTACGCTCTTCCTGAAATCGGGTAACTATCCGAAGCTGGGCAGGGAACTGATGCTCCTCTCCATGCTGCCGAAGTATCAGGAAACAGCGGCTGTAGAGCCTAAGACGGAAGATGCCTATCTGGAAAACTCGCAGATTATGGTGGCGAGCAACAAGAACTGGTTTGTGGCAGCGAAAGGTGGTAACAATGCCGAGAGCCATAATCACAACGATATCGGCAACTTCATCGTCTATCACAACAATCAGCCGGTGGTCATCGACCTGGGGCGTGATACCTATACCTCGAAATCATTCAGCAACCAGCGTTTTGAACTGATGAACTGCCGTTCAGCTTATCACAACGTTCCCATCATCAATGGCTTGGAGCAGAAGGATGGCAGGAAATATCGTGCCGAGAAAGTGAGCCATGTATTCAGCAAGGGCATCTCTTCTCTTACCCTGAATCTCGAAAAGGCTTATACCGAAGGAGCGCATGTGGAGAAATGGCAGCGTACCATCGCCCTGGACAGAGAATATAACTGGGTAGAAGTAACCGAACAGTATAAGCTCGATTCCCTGCAGATTGAGAAAGATAGATTGAATGGCCAGGTATTCGATAATCAGATTATCCTGATGGCGTATGGCAAGCCTGTGGTTCAGAAGGCAGGCAGAATCCTTCTGCAGGGCGGTTTGGTTCGTCTGGAATATGATGCGCAGTATCTTTCGGCATCCGTAGAAAAGGTGCAGATGACGGATGGCATCATGAAGACACAGTGGAAGGATAACATCTATCGCATCATTCTTCGACTGAACGATAACTATCCGATGGCAAAGATGAAATATCGGTTTGTAGAAACGAGGTAAGAATAAAGCCTTCTATCGTCAGATTGCCGTTGCAATCGATGATAGAAGGCTTCTTATTTAATAACTAAAAATTAATCCCATTCAGGATTCTGCTTCAAGACCCCCTGTGACAAGTCGATTTCCTTCAGAGGAATAGCCCACAGGTAATCGCGGTTAGGATTGAACTTGCGAGTCTCTATCAGAATCTTCTTTCCGTCAGGATCGATGCCATAAACAGGCTTGGTAACATCCTTCTCCGTAGTTCTGTAGCTGCGGGTGTCGAAGAGATGGATTCCCTCGAATGCCAGTTCCAGACGGCGCTCCAGGCGGATGGCATCGCGCATCTGATCCTTGCTGAGACCCTCTTCCAAACCAGGAAGGTTCACACGCTTGCGAATCTGGTTCACTGCATCATAAACCTTGGCATCTGGAGCAGAAAGGTTCTCATTGCGAGCCTCGGCATAAGTGAGCAACACCTCAGCATAGCGGATGTAGATGAAGTTGGTCCAGTCATAATTCTGGATTCCATAGTTGTCTGGATTGATGTACTTGCGCATGCAGTATCCGGTACGGGTATGGCTACCGTCACCCATATACTTATTGTTAAAGGTCATCGGACCGCAGGTGGTTCCAGGCCAGAAGATAGAGTAAGCCAATCGTGGATCGCGGTTCTCGAATGGCTTGGCCGGGTTGTAGAGTGGAGACTCTGCGATAGACTTGCCATCGGTACATGGATAAGCATCCACCATATCCTGGGTAGGTGACAATGCCTCCCAACCACCAAAGTCGCAAGGTGAGAAGAACAGACCAATCACGCTACCCTCGTTGCCATTCTTAGGATTCTCGACATACTCACGGTCGAAGAGAATCTCGTTGCAGGTTTCTGCTACAGGCTGGAACAGGTCGCCGTAGTTAGGGTACAGACCAAACTTACCGGTCTGCATCACCTGTTCGGCTGCAGCTTCAGCCACATCATACTTGTGGTTGTAGAAAGCCATACGGGCCTTCAGGGCGTAGCAAGCACCGGCACTAGCCTTACCATGGTCGGCTGCAGTACGGATTTCTGGCAGATTAGGAGCCGCCTTATCCAGCAGCTTCACCACGTAATCGTAGGTCTCATCTGCAGAACTGCGGGCTGGAAGAGGCTCGTTCAACTGCAGCGGATGATCCAGGATAGGCACGCCACCCATATACTTCCACAGGTTGTGGTAAGCGAAAGCCTCAAGGAACTGCACCTCGGCAGTGAGCTGCGCCTTAGCCTTCTCGTTCATGGAAACTTCTCCGATGTGCTCGTAGAAAATCTGGCAGCGGCGGATGGTTTCATAAGCTGCTTGCCAGAGCTGCAGGAAGTGAGGGTTGCTGGATACGGCAGTACCCGCAGACAACACACCCTGCTCGGCACCCACATGCACTGGGATGGCATTGTCAGTATAGCAGTCGGTCATAATCGTATGGTTCTCAGGCTCTATCAGATAGAGGTAGATGCCTGTTGCATATTTGGTTGCATCATCTTCAGTCTTCCAGAAAGATATGTCAGACAGCTGGTCTTTTGGGTTTCTCTCCAGGAAGCTATCGTTGCAAGAACTCAATCCCAAGCCACAAGCCAGAATCAGTCCACTCAAAAAATGATATTTCAATTTCATAATCTACTCGTTTTTAAAAGGTTACATTAACTCCGAATGAATAATTTCTTGTAAGAGGATAGTAGTTGCCTGATACTGCCTCTGGATCTACGCCGTCGAAGCTGGTGATGGTAAACAGGTTGTCGATACTACTGTATATTCTCAATCGGCTAATGCCATATTTGGATGTCAGCTGCTTAGGAAGGGTATAACCCACCTGCAGGTTTCTCAACTTGGCATAAGATGCATCCTGAACCCAGAAGCTGGAAGTTACTCGGTTCTTGGAATCCTTCATTGACAAGCGTGGGTAAGAGGCATTCGGATTAGGATTGCTCTCGGTCCAGCGGTCCATGTGAATTTCGTTCACCTTACCGCCATTGTAGAATGCATATCTGATTTCTGCCACTGGCATACCCTTTACGTCGGCTGCACCCTGGAGCAAGGCACTCATGTCGAAGTCCTTATACTGAACAGAGAAGTTCAGACCGAAGTTGATCTTAGGGAAGTAAGAACCCAATACCTTACGGTCGCGGCTATCTACTGTGCCGGAACCATCCAGGTCGCAATACTTCAAATCACCTGGCTTTGGAGTACCTGTAGCCTGAGGAACATGAGCCTTTACGTCAGCTTCATCCTTGAAGATGCCATCGCATACGTAGCCATAGTAAGCCCACAATGGGTCACCTACCGACTGTCCTGGAGTGTCACCACCCTTCAGGTCGAGAATCTTGGTAGATACACGGCTGAAGTTAGCGCCTACATTGTAGGTCCAGTCGCCGATGCGGTTGTTATGACCTACCTGCACCTCGAAACCGGAGTTGCGAACCTTTCCGGCATTCTGCATAGGAGCACCTACACCCAGGGTATAAGGGATAGGAAGCTTCAGGAGAATGTCGCGGGTTTCCTTATGGAAATAGTCGAAGCCGAAGGTCAGCTTGTTGCCCAGGAAGGTGGCATCGATACCGAAGTCATACTGGCTGGTCTTCTCCCAGGTCAGGTCTCGGTTAGCCATAGTGCTGGCGATGGAAATACCTGGATACAAGGTGTTGCCGAAGCTGTAGTCGTAGCCATACTCGTAGGTAGTCTGGTAAGGATAGTTAGAGCTAACGGTATCCTGGTTACCCAGGAGACCCCATGAACCGCGGAGTTTCAGGTTATCTACCCAAGAAACATTAAACCAGGATTCCTCTGAGATTCTCCATCCTACAGAGAATGATGGGAAGGCACCGAAGCGCTTGTTCTTTGGGAAACGGGAAGTTCCGTCATAGCGAAGGTTTGCCTCGAACAGGTAACGGTCATCGTATGAATAGTTCAGACGACCGAATACGGAACGCAGAGAGTATTCTGTCTCTGTACCGTAAGTGGTCTGAGTGGTCACTTCACCGGCATTGATCTGGTCGAGTGTATTTGAGTTAGGCAGGTTCTTTCGTGATGCCTGCAGATAGCGCATCTGGTTGTAAATCTGAGAGTAACCCAGCAATGCGCCTACGGTATGCTTACCGAAGGTCTTGTTGTAGTCCAGGTATGCCTGGAGGTTCAGTTCCACCTTCTTGGCATCATACTCGGTCAGCTGGTTCTGGGTTGTCTTGACAGGAGTATCTGAATCTGCTGTGTAGAAACTTTGGGTATATAAATGGGTAGGATTATCCAGCAGGTTGAATGTGGTGGCAGCAATACCACGCAACTTCAAGCCGTCGATGATGTCGAGATCCATTCCCAGGCTACCCTGGAAGTTGTTGTTGATCTGCTTGCTGGTTCCGCCGTTTCGGGCAGAAGCTACAGAGTTATGCTCGTTCTTGAACAGGGCATAGTTGCCGTTCTTGAACTGGATAGGAGTAACCGGAGTCTCACGGAATGCGTAGTGCATCAGGTTGTCGATACCCTCGGCAGGAGCTGTCATCACGCTGCGATATACTGCCATGTTGGTAGTAACCTTCAGGCGCTTGTTGATGTAAGCCTCCAGGTTGGCACGTACATTGAACTTGTTGTAGTTGGTATTCTCTATCAAACCGTCCTTGTCGTGGTAGTTGATAGCCAGAGAGTAGGTAATCTTGTCGCTACCGCCCTTGATGCTCAGGTGATGGTTGTGGAAGAGTCCGTTCTCGCTCAGCAAGGTACCCAACCAATCAGAGTTGGCATAATGATCCGGGTCAGAACCATCCTTGAATTTCTTCAGGGCTTCCTGACTGTAAGGCTCGTTCAGACCGTCGTTTCTGTATGCTTCGTTCATCAGGGTTGCATAGTCGTATGAATCGAGGAACTTAGGCATTCGGGTTGCACTCTGCCAACCTACGTATCCGTCGTAGGAAACGATGGCGCGGCCACGTGAACCCTTCTTGGTGGTAATCAGAATCACACCGTTTGCAGCACGCACACCATAGATGGCAGAAGCCGCAGCATCCTTCAGGATAGAGATGTTCTCGATATCGTTAGGATCCACGCTGCTCATGGTAGATTCCACACCGTCGATAACTACCATTGCACTGGCGTTACCCATGGTTCCGAGACCACGGACACGCAGCAGACCGCCGTCGGCACCCGGCTGACCGCTGTTCTGGATAACGGTTACACCCGGCATCTGACCAGCCAGCATATTGGTTACGTTGGCGCTGGTACGGTTGACCAGCTTATCTGATGAAATGGTGGCAATGGCACCTGTGAGGTTTACTTTCTTTTGAGTACCATAACCTACAACTACGATTTCTTCGATAGCTTCGGTATCTTCCTTCAATTCGATGTTGTACTCATTGGTAGAGCCTACGGTTACCAGGATGTCTTTGAAACCGATATAGGAAATCTTGAGCTTGACACCTGGGCGTGCATTCAGAGTGAAATGACCGTCCAGATCGGTGATGGCAGCATTGGTTGTACCCACTTCGAGCACGGTTGCACCAATTACAGGCACACCATGACTATCGGTTACGGTACCCGAAATCTGCTTGCCTTTCTGCTGGGTAGCCAGTTCAGTTGCAGTAGATGCGTTTGAAGGCATAGGAAAAGCGATTCCACCCAAAAAGATCATACACGCACACAGAGAATAGCTTCTGAGAAGCCTTAAATTCTCCTTCTGTTTTTTCTTCTCGTTCTTCATATCATAAAGTTTAGAGTTTTTAGAGCCCCTTTTTATTGGGACTGCAAAATTGTTATATTATAGATAGGTAAAATTTGAACCAGTTAGGGCTGATCATGCCAAGTCGTTTAGAGATGTTGGTCTGTCCTTCGTGGTTTTAAATTTTGTTTAAGTGGGCGCAAATATACACAAAACTTTCGTTCTTTTTGCATTTTTATGTAGAAAATGTCTTTGAATAGGCAACATTTAACGTTTTGTAACATCAAATGTCAAGGAAACCCACCGCGAATCAGCATCCGCAGTGTTGTCGCTCATTAAAACTTATATATAGGCAAAACCTTGACCTTATATCCATTTTTCTCAATTACTCTTTCCTCATTCATCGTAACAATAGTCAAATTAGAGCATTTGAGTTCCCCCGCACATTCTATGATGCTATCTACCTCCCTCTTGAGTGTTCGTTCGGAAGAGAGATCATAACATACTTGTATAAGACTTTCTACATGAGCACCCTGCCTTGTAACAAAATCAGTCTCCTTGTCATTACGGGAGCGATAATAGAAAAGTGATGTCTCTGCATGATATCCTCTGCGAACCAACTCTATAAAAACCTGATTCTCCAATAGTCTGCCTAAGTTCTCACTCACATTAAAAGCCTTGGCTTCTACAAAACCATTGTCAACTACATAAACTTTCTGTGGAGCTTTCTTCATCACTTTCAACTTGTTGTTGTAACGTGGCAGATAATACAAGAGATAGGGTTCTCTTAAATATCCCATAAACTTCTTGGTGGTTGCTACGCTTGAAAATCCCAGCGCTTCTGCCAGTTCGTTGGCACTGAAAGGATTGCAGAAGTTAGAAACCAGATACATGGCCAGGTTGTTCAAATCCTCCACATTGCGTACTTTATGGCGCTTAGCAATGTCTTTCCAAATGATGGAATCAAAGAGTGTGGAGAGATAGTTTTGGGTCAGACTTCTTGCTGCTACTGTCTCTGGATAGCCACCATGGTGCAGATAGTCTGCTATAAGCGAGAGGTCTGATGCGCTATCTTTCATTTCCGATACTTCCGAAAGATTCCTGTGATTCCAGATAAAGAATTCAGAAAGACTGAAAGGCAGCATCTCTATCTGGATATATCTGCCTGTGAGTAATGTTGCCATTTCGCTACTCAGCAATTTGGCGTTGCTTCCCGTAATAACCATGTTGATTCCCATGCGGTAAAGCTTGGAGACCCATAAATCCCAACCATCCAGATTTTGAACCTCATCAAGCAGAAGATACTCAAAGTCGGGATAAACGGCACGTAGTGTTTCCCAAACCAAATCGTCGTCCCATGCACTCAGGAGTTTGCCGTCATCAAAATTCAGATAGGCAAAGTTCCTGCTTTTCAGCATCAGTAAAGCCTCGGTCGATTTTCCAGTTCTTCTAGGACCCGTTATCAACTTGATTTGCTTACTTGCCAACAGTTCATCCACATCATATTGGGTATGACGTGTAAGGTAAGGACGGGAAAGCAGAATATCCCGTTCCTTTTTCTGGTTATTGATAATTGTTCTCATTTCTCTTCTGATGAATTGATTAAACCGAGGCAAAGATACAAAAAAATATTCAATATATCATTTGTATTGAATAAAAAAGTACTGATTTTATTCAATACGATGGATAAAATGAATAAAATCAGTACTATCTTCTTCTAATGGAAATAGTATTTACTGCACGATCAATATGTTTTTGTCATTAGGGGAAATCTTCGTTCAAAAGTGCTGAATGTGTGTTCAGCGTCGTTGAATGTACGTTCAAAGCTTTTGAACGGCGGTTCAACGTCGCTGAACGGAGATTTTCCCTAATAACAATTACTTTTTCCTCTAGGCTTTTGGAGTTTTTAGATACGGAATAAGTCATCCATAGTGAAGACTCGGAGCGTTATAGTAATGGAACCATATCTTACACGAAAACAAGATTATTGTTTGGTGAAATTTACACGAAAACAAGATTATCTCGGCTGCAAAGATACTAAAAATATCGTTTCGCGCAGAATAGTGATAGGGAGATCGTTTTTATTAGTCGTGGAAATGTGCGGAAAAACAATGGATTTCCACGACTAATCATACTAATTAACCCTTTTTCTGTTCCTCGGCATACTCCTTCGGGAAGATGCCGAACTCCTTCTTGAAGCATTTCGAGAAATACTTCGGAGTGTTGAAGCCCACCTGGGTTGCCACATCGCTGATCAGAATGTTAGGGTTCGACTGGATGATGCGCTGCGCTTCCTTCAGGCGGATGCTGGTGATGAAGGCAATGACCGTTTGCCCTGTTGTGGCTTTCACCTTATTATATAGAGTGGATTCGCTCATCACCATATCCTTGGCAAAAGACTCGCGGTTGTAATCGCCATCTGCAAGATGTTGCATCACTACCTCTGTGGCACGAGTGATGAATGCCTGATCTGGGTTGCTCAAATGTAACGCAGTCTGTGTTTCGCTCTCCGTGCTGGTTTGGAGCGAAACTTCTGCCTGAATCTTCTCTATCATCTTCTTGCGGTTGGCAAGAAGGGCATTGATTCGGACTTCCAGCTCATCAAACTTGAAAGGCTTGGTGATGTAGGCATCTGCTCCTGCGGCATAAGCCTCGGTCTTGTCCTCTTCCTTGTTCTTGGCGGTGAGCAGGATAACTGGCAACTGCCAGAAACTCTTGTCAGACTTCAGCTGCTTGGTCAGTTCGATGCCATCCATAATCGGCATCATCACGTCGCTCACCACGAGGTCGAGTTTCTCCTTCATGATGATGTTCATCGCCTGCTTTCCGTTCTTTGCCGTAAACACATGATAGTTCTTGCTCAATACCTGCAGCATCAGGGCGAGCAGTTCCTCGTTGTCCTCCACCACCAGGATTTTGCTCGCATTCTTACGGATGAAGATGCTCTGGTGGACAGGTGCCAGCTTAGGTTTGTCTTCAGAAGCAGGTTGGGATTCCTGCTTCGTTTCCTGGCTTGCCTGTCTGATAGCTTCCTGATTTACTGCATTTGGTTTGTCAGAGTTGTCTATTTCATTTGGTGCATACGCACTCTTCCTGATAGGCAGGGTAATGGTGAAGGTTGTGCCTTTGCCTTCCTGACTTTCACATTGGATATCGCCATGATGCAGTTTCACCAGGTCGTGGGTCAGCGACAGTCCGATACCGGTTCCCGGCATGTTCTGCTTGCGGTAGTCGCCATCGAAGAATCGGGTGTAGAGATGCTTCATCTTCTCCTTCGACATACCGATGCCATTATCCGCGATGGTGATGATAGCCTGTTCCTTGCTGAGGCTGAGTGATACATCAATCTTGCCTCCCACCTTATTATATTTAATGGCGTTGGAGAGCAGGTTGTAGATGATTTTATCCATCTTGTCGGCATCAAACCATGCCATGCCTTCAGCCTTCGGCTTCTCCAGGGATAGGGTAATCTGCTGGTGTTCAGCCATCGGACGGATATTCTCGCAAGCTTCTTCTATGAACGAAATCAGGTTTCGGCGGCTCACGAGCAGATGCAGCTGTCCTGCCTGCGACTTTCTCACTTCCAGAATCTGTCGCAGGAGTCGGGTGGTGCGGTTGATGTTGTTGTCCATCACCAGATAATCTTCCTCATACTGTGGTGCTCTTTCCTTGAGCTTGTAGATAGTGGCAGAGATGACGGTGAGTGGGGTGAGCAACTCGTGGGTGATATTGGTAAGGATAACACCCATCTGCAGGCTGTTTCTGGTCTTCACCCGCTCCTTATACCATCGTGCCGTAGCAAAGATGCCGCCAATGAGCATCAGGATATAGAACATGAAGGCTATTCGGGAAGCATACCAAGGCGGCAACACCTTGATGGTGATGGTGTAGGGCAGTTCCTGCCACTGACCATAGCTGTCGGTGGCCTTCAGACGCAATCTGTAGGTTCCTGCGCTTAGGTTCTGGAAGGTGGCTTTGTGAACATCAGGCTTGCAGTATTGCCAGTCTTCATCATAACCTTCCAGCTGGTAGGCATAGACATTCTTGCTGGCATTGCCGTAAGTGAGGAGTGCAAACTCGATATCAAACTTCTTCACCTTTGCCGGTATGGTAATCTCCTGGGTATAGTGAGGCATTTCTTTCGAAATGTCACTTTTGAGAACTGAGTCCAGCATGGCAAATGGCACGTCGTCTATCAGCAGGTCGGTAATGATGAGTTTGCTGTTCTTCTTGTGATGCTTCATTCCCATAAGAGGAGATGGAGTGAAGGAGAAGAAGCCTGTTCTGCCGCCGAAGAAGATTTCCTTGCCAAACTGATAACTGGCATCCGCCGAAAAATGGACTTCTCCCAAACCGTCTTCCCGGGTAAAGTAAGTGATGTTGCGCAAGTCTTCCGCATCCTGACTTTTCCAGGTAATATAAGCCAGAGACTTGTTGAGCGCTACCCAGATATTGCCGAAAGCATCGCCTTCTATGGAGAAGGTCTGGTCATCCGGAAGATGAATCTTTCGGTTTTGGTATTCAAAACGGTCTTCCTCCTTATTATATAGGAAGAGTCCGCCACTGTTTGATATCGCCCAGAGTCTGCCCTGCTTGTCCTCCATACATTTCTGGGCATCATTGATGGCAAACAGCTGGTTTTTAAAGCTGTATTGCTTGTATTTCAGCGAACGGATGTCCTTGGGATTTCCCGAAATGCGGATGATACCTTCATTATCGGTAGAAACCCAGATGTTGCCCTGCCTGTCCTGGCAGATGTTACGGATGTCGCAGCTGCTGAAGTCGTTCTTACCTTCTTTCATGGTCAGGAAGTAGCCTGTATTGTCTGGATACACGATACTCATACCATTGCGGCTTCCTATCCACATGGTTTTATCCTTTGATTCGAAAACAGCATTGACAAAGTCTTCTTGGATGTATTTGGTATTGCTGCGATTCAGTTCGAAGGCATTCCCCTCCTTTGGTTTGACTACGACACCATAGTTGTTGACCGCAAACCAGATTTCCCCATTGCTTCTTTTGGCAATGCTGGTGATACTCGTGGTTAGCGTATAGTCGTGCAAACTGCCAAAACCTGGAATTTCACTATTATAATAGGTGGCACCGGTGTATCTGTTGTAGAGCGCTACTCCGTATGGATTGAGTCCCAGCCAGAACCATTTCCCGTCGGTAGTGAGAATTGCATTGACATAGTTGATGGTAGGGGCATTCTGAAGATTTCCCAGATGCCACTGCCTGAAGAGCGATGGTGTGGTGGTAATCTGCAGGACTCCATCATTCTGTGTGCAGAGCCAGATGTTGCCCCCCCCCATCTGTGCAGATATCATTGCAGTAGATGAGTCGGCTGTTGCCTATCTGGGTATATTTCTGCCAGCTGGCCTGCGGCAGGTTTTCGTCGAGAAAGCAGATGCCTTCTCTTGTGCATGCCCAGAGAGTATGCGTAGTAGGGTCTTCTACGAATTTATAGAAGATGTCGAAATTATTGGTTGTATAGGGATATTGATGATATTGCGGATTCTTCAGATTGTCCGGATTGCTGATGCACAGCACTCCGTATCCCCAGGTTCCTACCCAGAGACGATGGTTTCTGTCGAAAAAGAGCGAGTAGGCAGAATTTATGTCATTCAGCTTCGGGTAGCTGCGGAAAACGTTGCTGCCACGTTTCAGACGCATCAGTCCGGAAGACCAGGTGCCGACGAGAAGGTCGCCATTCTTGTCTTCAGCTACACATTTTACGCTGAAAGAATTGAGGCGCTGTTTCTTTCCGTTTTCATCGATGCGCCAGGCATTCCTGGAAGTATAGGTATAGAAGGATTCATTTTCCGGATTGAAATAAGATAATCCTCCATCTGTACCAACCCAGAGTGTACCATCTCTTGAAACAAAGAGATTGTAGATGATTCTCTGATCTTCGCTTGGCAGGAAATAGGTCTTGAAAACGCCAGTCTTCCGGTTTATCTTTACCAGGCCGTTTCGGGTTCCCAGCCAGAGATTGTGCTCGTGGTCTTCTGCCATGGAACGGATGTCGTTGTTGGGAAGAATACCTGGAGAAAGTGCATTCGATTTGTACGATTTCACGGTATAGCCATCGTATGATTTGAGTCCGGAATTGGTTCCTACCCACATCATTCCTTCGCTATCCAGCATCATACAGTAGCTTTCAGACGCTGGCGAAATGTTAAAAGATGCAATGCTGCGGTATGGAAATGTTTCCGCTTTAGCAATGATGCAGCACACAAAAGTCAGTATCAAATATATTGTTCTCATCTCGATTATTAGTATTTCTTTGTATTTTGGGTACAAATTTACAGCTTTTTCCCGAATTTTTCCCTTATTTTCTCGAATTTTTCCCTAATATATGATAAAAAAGACCGAATTTTGCAATTGTGAAGCAATAAAAGTTGCCTTGGCGAGAGCGAAGGCGGCACTTTACATTTTTTACATAAACTGTATAATATAAACTAACAAATTAAAATACAACTTAAAATGGAAAATCTTAAGCTAATAACATCGTCTAGAAGATTGATGGCTTTGGCAGCTTTGGCAACTGGTGTTGCTTTGCCTCCACAATCTATCATGGCAGCTTCTACAGCTCAGGTTGTTCAGCAGTCGGGTGTCGTTAAAGGTCAGGTTCTTGATCCTTCTGGTGAGCCGGTAATCGGTGCTACCGTAAAGGTTAAGGGTTCCAAGACGGGTACTGTTACCGATCTTGATGGTAACTTCTCGCTCAGTGCTGCTCCAGGTGCTATGGTCGAAGTGTCTTATATAGGTTATAAGACCATGACGGTAAAAGCTGGTAATGGTCCGTTGAACGTTACTTTGGAAGACGACAATCAGGCTTTGAGTGAAGTAGTTGTCGTAGGTTTCGGTACTCAGAAGAAGGTAAACCTCACTGGTGCTGTCTCTGTAATCGACAGCAAGGAGATTGCTTCCCGTCCTGTAGCCAATGCTACCCAGGCATTGCAGGGTCTGGTTCCTGGTTTGCAGATTTCCAGCTCATCTGGTTCTATGGATGCTACTCCTAATGTAAATGTACGTGGTACTACTACCATTGGTGAGGGTTCCAAGGGTACTCCATTGATCTTGATTGATGGTTCTGAGGGTGATTTGAATACCATCAACCCACAGGATATCGAAAGTGTATCTGTTTTGAAGGATGCTGCTGCATCTTCTATCTATGGTTCCCGTGCGCCTTTCGGTGTAATCTTGGTTACTACCAAGAAAGGTAAGTCGGGTAAGGTTACAGTCAACTATAATAACAGCTTCCGTTTCAGCGGAATGATTCGTGGCAAGCACATGATGAACTCTGTTGACTATGCAGCATGGGTAAACGATGCTCATACCAATGGTGGTAGTGGTGTGTTCTTCGATCAGGAGCGTATGGATAAGATCGTGGCTTATCACAATGCCACTCCTGTAGGTCCTGGTACCCGAAAGGATGCCAATGGTAACTTGCTCTACGGTATCGATTCCAGCAACGGCACAACATGGAATGATGGCTACGGCTTTGGTGTAGATGATGTAGATTGGTATGATGCCTTGTATAAGAGCACTGCCTTCTCTCAGGAGCATAACGCAAGTGTAAGCGGCGGTAATGATAAGTTTAATTTCTATGCTTCTTTCAACTACCTGCACAATGGCGGTTTCATGAAGCTGGATAAGGATAAGAACGACCGTTACAATACAGCTGCTAAGATTGGTGCGCAGATTACTGATTGGCTGCATCTGGATTACTCTACCCGCTGGACCCGTACCGATTTCCAGCGCCCTGCTACTTTGACCAACAGTCTGTATCAGGACTTGGCACGTCAGGGTTGGCCAGTATTGCCTTTGCAGGATCGCAACGGTTACTATTATTCTGCACCTTCTCCTGCCCTCGGTCTGGCTACAGCAGGTAAGGATACCAAGGAGCGTGACATTCTGAACCAGCAGGTGAACCTGTTGATTGAGCCTATCAAGAACTGGAGAACTCATATCGACTTCACCTATCGTTCAGAGAACACAGCACGCCACTGGGACAAGAAGATGCTCTACAACCATGATGTTGCCGGCAATCCTATCGTTTACGACAAGGGTTCCAATGTGCATGAGGATGAATATAAGGAGAACTACTATAACTTCCAGGCTTATACCGAGTACAACTTCTCTCTGGCTAAGAAGCATAACTTCCACGTAATGGGTGGTTTCCAGGCAGAGCAGTTGAGAAAGACCGAATTCGGTCTGCAGCGAAATGGTGTCTTGGATGAGTCTCGTCTGGAGGTGGATCTGACCAATGGCTTGAGCTACGAAGGTAAGGAAATCGTTCCTTCCGTGAATGGTGGACGCAACCAGTGGCAGACAGCCGGTTTCTTCGGCCGCTTGAACTACAACTATGATGAGAAGTATCTTTTCGAGTTCAATATCCGTCATGATGGTACATCCAAGTTCCGCAGAAACAATATGTGGAAGACCTTCCCATCTTTCTCTTTGGGTTGGAACATCGCTCACGAGAACTTCTGGAAGCCATTGGAGAATACTGTAAATACCTTGAAGCTCCGTGCATCTTACGGTTCTTTGGGTAACCAGAATATTGACAACTGGTATCAGACCTATTCTACAGTAGATTATAAATCAGTATCAGGTACCTGGCTCCAGGGTGGTAAGAAGACCAACATTACTGCAGCTCCAGGTCTGGTTTCTGCAGCCTTGGGTTGGGAAAAGGTAGAAAGCTATGATGTCGGTCTCGACTGGGGTGCTTTCAACAACCGCCTGACTGGTTCCTTCGATTACTATGTACGTAATACCAAGGATATGGTAGGTCCTGCTCCTGAGTTGCCTGCACTTTTGGGAACTGCTGTTCCTAAGACCAACAATACTGACCTCCGTACCACTGGTTGGGAGTTGCAGATTGGCTGGCGCGATCATCTGGAGAATGGCTTGAACTATGGTGTAACATTTAATGTTTCAGATGCTCAGGCTAAGGTAACCCGTTATCCAAACAACCCTACAGGTTCCTTGTCTAGCTATATCGAGAACCGCAAGGTAGGCGAAATCTGGGGTTATGAAACCATCGGAATTGCCAAGACTAATGATGAGATGAACCAGCATCTGGCTACCTTGCCAAATGGTGGACAGAGCCAGCTTGGCGACAAGTGGGCTGCTGGTGATATCATGTACAAGGATCTGGATGGCGACGGCAAGATTTCCAATGGCAGCAATACATTGGCAGACCATGGCGACCTGAAGGTTATCGGTAACAATACTCCTCGTTATCTCTTCGGCCTTGATCTCACCGCCAGCTGGAAGGGATTTGACTTCCGTGCATTCATGCAGGGTGTCATGAAGCGTGATTATAATGTGAATGGTTCATGGGGTGCGAGAGAATATCTGTTTGGAGCTACCGACTCTGGTGTATGGTGGGCTGCAGGTATTACCGGCGTTCAGGACTACTTCCGCGATTCTGAAACATGGTCTGTCAAGAATGGCTACGAATCAGAGAATCTGAATGCCTATCTGCCACGTCCGCAGTACAGCGAGAAGAACATCCATACCCAGACACGCTATTTGCTCAATGCAGCTTATTTGCGTATGAAGAACCTTCAGATTGGCTATACCTTGCCACAGAGCTTGGTTTCTAAGGCAGGTTTGGGCAATGTCCGCTTCTTCGTTTCAGCAGAGAATTTGTTCACTATCACCGATCTTCCAAGTCAGTTCGACCCAGAGACCATCGATACCGCTTATGGTAATGGTTATCCTCTTTCTCGCACTTTCTCTTTCGGTGTTAACGTTACATTATAATTAAAAGGAGATATTAATATGAAATTCAAACATATAGCACTTATGTCATTGGCACTTGCTGCATCCTTCTCTTCTTGTAGTGATTATCTGGAGCAGGAGCCACCATCAAGCTTACCTTCTGATGGATTCTTTACTTCAGAGGCAAAGGTGAAAGCTGCTGCCGATCAGTTCTATGGTGATGTCTTGCCAGGACACGCCAACTGGAGCTATGGTCTCTATGCCGGCGATGTGAATACCGACAACCAGATCAACTGGTATGGTGATAGCAAGTTTGCCACAGGACTTTGGAAAACAGCCAATGATAACGACAAGTGGTCTTGGAATAATATCCGCAACATCAACTATCAGCTCAATTCTATCCTCGAGGCTCAGAAGGCTGGTAAGATCTCTGGTAGTGAGGCTATCATCAACCAGTATATCGGTGAGATCTACTTCATGAGAGCATACTGCTACTTTGATATGTTGCAGAAGTGGGGCGACCTTCCTATTGTAACCGAGGCATTCCCTGACAATGAGGAAATCCTGGTGGCTGCCAACAAGCGTCAGCCTTGCAACGAGGTGGCTCGTTTCATCATGGAAGACCTGGACAAGGCTATCTCGCTGATGCAGGATGGTTTTGACAAGAACCATACCCGTATCTCTCCAGATGCAGCCCGCCTGTTCAAGAGCCGTGTAGCTCTCTACGAGGGTTCTTGGCTGACTTATTTTGCCGGCACAGCTTTCGTTCCTAACGGCGAGGGATGGCCAGGCAAGGCTAAGGAGTATAATGCCAACTATCAGTATCCTACAGGTTCTGTTGATGCTGAGGCTAAGTATTTCCTGCAGGAGAGTGCCAAGGCTGCCGAAATGGTAGCTGACAAGTATAAGGATCAGTTGATGGTTAACACCGGTACTATTCCTCAGAAGGAAGGTGATCCTCAGAACCCTTACTTCAATATCTGGGGTACTACAGATATGTCGGGTACACCTGAGGTTATCCTTTGGCGCCAGTATAGCAAGGAGTTAGGTGTAGTCAATAATGTGGAGGTTGGTGTCCAGCATGGAGACTTTGGTGTAGGTCTTACCCGCTCTATGGTAGAGGGCTATGTGATGAAGGATGGTAAGCCTATCTATAATTCAGCCTATACCTATAGCGACCAGACTATCGCTGATGTTGCTACCAATCGTGACCCTCGTCTCACCATCTTCCTGAAGGTTCCTGGACAGAAGAATGTATTCAAGAATATGTCTGCTTCAGAGGATCACTATGTCATCGACGAGCCATATCCAACCATTACCACACGTAATGCCGAGAATGACTATTCTACAGGTTATGCAATCCGTAAGGGTGGTACCTTTGATAAGGCTAATACAGGTAATGGTAACTGCTACAATGCAGCTGAAATCTTCCGTGCTACCGAGGCACTGCTGAACTACATGGAGGCTGAGTATATGTTGACCAACAGTCTTTCTGGCAAGGTTCTGGAGTATTGGAAGGATGTACGTAAGGCTGCCGGCTTCACAGGTGATGCTGTTAACCCACAGGTTACCATCGATGCTACTGAGATGAGCAAGGAAACTGCCGACTGGGGTTCTTACTCTGCAGGCAAGCAGCTTACCGACAAGACTCTCTACAACATCCGCCGCGAGCGTCGCTGCGAGTTGATTTCAGAAGGTCTTCGTGGTATGGATTTGCAGCGCTGGCGTTCATACGATCAGTTGATGACAACTCCTGCTCACATGGAGGGTATTCATCTCTGGAATACTCCAATGCAGAGCTGGTATAACAACCTGAATGCCGATGGCTCTTCTAATGCCAACGTATCAAGCTCTTCTCTGAGCGAGTACTATCGTCCATTGGAGGTGAACATGACAGCTACCAATAGCTACAAGGATGGTTTCACCTGGCACATGGCTCACTATCTGCAGCCACTTCCTATCAAGCAGTTCCTGCTTACAGCAAGTGATTATGCTTCTGTAGAGAAGAGTCCTTTGTATCAGAACCCATATTGGCCAACATCAGCAGGTCAGTCAGCAGAGAAGTAATCTTATAGGCTAAATAAGTATTCTAATAAATAAAGGCTCAGATGAAATTGTCCATTGATGGATAATCTCTTCTGAGCCTTACTCCTATTATTTTGGGGTGGAAAACTTTAGTTAATTAATAAGACGAAACAATAGTTCGTTAATAAAATAAGGGGTATGAAACAGATAATGTTTATAATGCTATTGTTGGCATCAATAGATGTGAATGCACAAGAAAATGACACTGTAAATGTTGAAAAAGATATAGTCCCGATTGATACTACACTACACTTGAGTGATGTTGTAGTCAAGGCGGCTCGTGTGATTCATAAGGTTGACAGAGATATTATCCTGCCTACTGCCAAGATTAAGGAAAACTCCTCCAATGGCTATGATCTTCTGAGAAAATTGCATTTGCCTAATCTCAAGGTGAATGAGGCACAGCAGAGCATCAGCAGTTATCTTGGTGGCGTTCAGGTTCGTATCAATGATATTAAGGCTACGGTACAGGACGTCTTGGCTTTGCAGCCGAATGAGGTTACCCGTATTGAGTACATAGATAATCCTGGAGTGCGCTATGGTGATGCAAGCCTTGCCGTTGTAATCAATTATATCGTAAAGAAAAGATATGTCGGTTACGTAGGTGGTGTCAATACAACTCAGGCTCTTTGGGAAAGATTCAATAACAGTTATGCATTCTTCAGATATAATTATAAGAAGTCTGAGTTCGGCCTGTCTTATGGATTGAACTATCGTTGGTATGATAAGAGACGAAAGGACAGCCATTCTGTATATTTGCAGCCTGATGGACTGGAGCGTACTGTAGATTATGTCGGTCAAGATGCAGAGATGACCTATAATTCTCATAACTTACAGCTTAGCTACAACTTAGCTGATCCTGGTAAGTATTCATTAAATGTGAGATTTGGGTTTGACTGGACCAATTCCCCTTACAACAAGAAACTGCAAAAGGTATTTGAAACTGGGCGACAAGATTTGTTGCTTTTTACCAATGATTTTGGGCATGATCGAAATCCTGTGTTGGATATTTATTATAGTCTGAATCTGCCTAAAAAACAAAGTCTTATCATCAATGTCGTCGGCACTCATTTAGGCTCAGATAACACTCATAGACAGAATGAATATGTATTGCTGGGGGATGTTGATGAAACGTTGAATTCCAGTCCTTTACACGACTATGGCTATGAAGCCGATGGTAGTAAGTATTCTTTGATAACAGAGGCAATTTACACCAAACTGTTGAATAAGGAGCTGTCCTTTTCTGGTGGTACTAACTATGCTGTTAGTAGAACTGATAACAAATATACAGGAAGTCAGAATGTTACTACAGTCTTGAATTCCAATAATGTGTATTTGTTTTCGCAATTGGATGGACGCTTGGGTAAAATCGCTAATTTCCAGTTAGGTGTTGGTGCAAACTATATATCAATAGAGCAAGGTAGTGTGGGGTTTCACAAGTGGACTTTTAGACCGAAGTTTACATTAGCCACTAATTCTATTAAGAATTTTAGAATTAGACTTACTGGCTCTATCGATCCACAAGTGCCTTCGTTGTCCCAGTTGAGCGAGGTGCGACAGCAGGGAAGTACAATGCAAGCAAATGATGGTAATAGTACCTTGAAGGCAACATCTACTTATTATGGTGATTTGGGCTTCACATGGAATAATAAGATAGTTGATGTTTACTGGGGCGGTAATATGAGCTACACTCCAGATGCCATTATGACAAGCATTTTGCCACAACAGCAAGCGGATGGTAGCTATTTGTATGTGTGGAAGCCTGAGAACCAGAAAAGTTTTACTTCTTATTTCGCTTATACGACTTTGGTATTCCATGTCATCCCTGATATCTTTGATATCCAAGGAGAGCTGCAATATCAGCACAAGAGAAGCCGTGGCTTGGATTATTCGCACGATTTCGAGCCTTTGCATTATGGTTTAACGGCATCTTTGAATTTGAAGAAATGGTATGTGGAGTATTATTTTGCCAATGCCTGGGAGAGTTTTTCTGGTGAAACAAGAAGCGCCGGAGAGAAACAATCCACTCTCACGGTGTCTTATAAACATAAGAATCTTCGTCTGGGTCTAAGTTGTCTACTTTTGGGCTATCCACAGGGATTTGACTATAAAAATAGAACAAATAGTAAGTATTATGTAAGCCGAGGTGTTACTTATATCAAGAATAATGGCAATATGCTTATGTTTACACTTGGCTATACCTTTAGTCATGGTAGAAAATATAAGACAGACAGACGTATATTGAACAATAGTGATAAAGATACTGGTTTAAGATAAAATATGAACTTAAAGCCATTTCCCAAAGATCTGTCAGGAGCGACTGAATGAGATTCAATTGTAGATGGTGTAAAAGAAAGGGTCTATATGCCACGATAACAGGTGGTATATAGACCCTTTCTTTTTATAATTATCTACCTCAAAGTAACAAAAAATATGAGATTACGGCAACTTCTAGGCGAGAAATGTTACCCCCGGAAAGCGAAAGTTAAAAGCGAAATAGGTCTTTCATTGTAACCTGACAATGAATATCGTCTGCATAACCTCCTGGAGTTAGACCGTAGGTGGTAATCATCGTTATGAGGATGGATTTGTTTGTTCCTGTTTCTTTTATGAAAACAGCTTTTCTGTTTCGAATCTTCATGTCCTCCTCTTCGCTTATGGTATATGGAGCATTGGTATATTTCATTTCGCAAAGGTTGATGGTTTGGTCATTTCTATCAATCAGGAGATCTATTTGTACCCCTTTTTCAGATAAATCCTTTGGCTTGTATACCCATGAGTGAGCAGTACTGATGACCGCTGCAAATCCTAATGCTGTTTTAATCTGCTTGATATGCTGTATGCAGACACGTTCAAAAGCTCTGCCTGCCCAACCGTTGTGTATGGTTGTGTCGATGTTGGCAGTCCAGTAGTGCTCGTCTTGATTCGTGTTTTTTTTGATGAAGTCAAAATAGAACAGGGTGTAATTATCCATAAGCTGATAGATGGCGTTTTTGCTTTTCCCACCTATCGGCATGAATTTTCTGATGAAACCACATTGTTCTAGTTCTTGTAGAGCATTGGAGAATGTGGTGTTGTCGGAGAGCCCAGTTGCATCTAAGATGTCTTTTCTCAACATACCCATTTTTTTGCTAGCCAATGCTGTGATAATGGAAATATGGGTCGTTGGTCTTTTAAACAAGGATGCATAGAGCGCATTGAATTCCTGGGTAAGTTCCCCTCTCTCTGAAAAGAACATTCTATCGAAATTCTGTGCTACGCTTTGTCCCCTTTTCAGAAAGCTCCAGTAATAAGGAATACCACCAAGTGCCATATAGGCTTCTAGGATCTGGCGTTCTGTATATCCCAGTTTACGCTTTTCGCAGAATGCCTGGCATTCTCTCAAACTGAATGGTTCCAGAAATATCTGGTTTGTTAAGCGATTGTGCAAACCGCCATAATTCATAATGATGTTGTTGATGATCCAAGAGGTGGCACTGCCACAAATGATAAGGATAATGTCTTTTCTTGCAGTTGCCCAACTGTTCCAAAAATGGTCTAGCGAGCGTACAAAGTTTGATTTATGTGTATCCATCCACGGCATTTCATCGATGAAGATTATCTTCTTCTTCTGGGTATCTTTCGATTTTTCGATGAATCGTTCTAATAAGTGGAACGCCTCATTCCAATTAGAAGGAAGTTCTTTTACCTTTCTCATACCAGCAGAGTATAGTGATTCCGTAAATTCACTTAGCTGCTCTTTGAGTGAGGCTCCATATATACCTGTATGTTGAAAGGCAAAGCTATAGTTGAAAGTCTCTCTTATCAGGAAAGTCTTTCCTACGCGTCGTCTGCCATATATAGCTACAAATTGCGACTCTTCTTCTTCGAGTAGCCCTTTGAGAAACTCTATTTCTTTTTCCCGTCCTACTATCATATCTTTCTGTATATTAATTGTTTATTGTGCTGCAAAGATACAAATAAATAATTTATTAGTCGTGGAAATGTGAGAAAAATCGATAGATTTCCACGGTTAATAACAGTAATTAACAGTTTTGCGGTTGTCATATACGGAAAAAGCATCCATCGTGAAACTTTTTGTGTCGCTATTCTGTGCGAAATGGGGTAAAAACATCGTTTCGCGCAGAATAGTGATGGGAAATGAGTTATTAGTCGTGGAAATCTATTGATTTTTCACACATTTCCACGACTAATAACAGAAAACTTCACATGCCCTGAAAGGGCAGAAGCTCCTGGTGCTTGGGCTTTCAGGGCGTGCTGCTTGAGACGCTTCAGCCTGTTCTTGAACCATGCGAAAGATTTATCGTAATTAATAGCTTTGTGGAGGGGAGAAAGGATGAATTGCATTTGTTTTTCCAGCATTTTACCGATTTGTATCCTTTTTATACCGAATATTGACCCCTTAAGAGGGGATTTTTCCCTAATTTTGCAACCGAAATAAACAATTAGCATTTTCACTAACTTATTAATAACATCAGCAAATGAATAAACTATTCACATTTATAGTGTTGTGGATGATGTCCTGTCTCCCAACTCTGGCTCAGGCTCCGATGGACGGAGGCGTGTGGAAAGACAATACCGGCAAGCATATCAATGCGCACGGTGGCAACATCTTCAACTACAAAGGTACCTACTACTGGTATGGTGAAAGCCGCTCGCAGGATGGCAAGCCTTACAGCTCTCTCGGCGTAAGCTGCTTTACTTCGAAGGATCTCAAGAAATGGACCAACCATGGATTGGTGCTCCCTGTATCTAACGAACCGGGCAGCGACATCGAGGGTGGTTGCATCATCGAGCGCCCTAAGGTGCTCTATAATCAGAAGACCAGGAAGTTCGTCATGTGGTTCCATCTCGAATTGAAGGGAAGGGGATATGGGGCTGCCCGTTATGGTGTGGCAACCAGCGATACTCCTTTCGGACCATTCAAGTTCGTTCGCTCAGGAAGAGTGAATCCGGGAATCTATCCTATCGGATTCTCCAAACCAGATACCACCGACCTCAAGCATCAGCTTCTCTTCCCTGAACTGAAAGAGTGGTGGACTCCAGCTTGGCGCGTTCAGATAGAACGAGGTATGTTCTGGATGAGAGACTTCCAGGGAGGACAGATGTCGAGAGACATGACCATCTTCATCGACGATGATGGCAAGGCTTACCACATCTATTCTTCAGAGGAAAACCTGACACTCCAGATTGCACAGTTGACAGATGACTACATGCAGCACAATGGTTGCTACGTACGAGTAGCTGCCGGCGGACAGAACGAGGCTCCAACCATCTTCAAGCAGGATGGCACCTACTGGATGATTACCAGCGGATGTACCGGTTGGGCTCCAAATGCAGCCCGCATGTTCAAGGCTAAGAATATCTTCGGCCCTTGGGAGCAGTTGCCTAATCCTTGCCGTGGAGAGGGTGCCGATAAGACCTTCGGTGCACAGGGTACCTATATATATAAGGTGGAAACTGCTGCACAGAAGAAGATGTTCCATGGCGCCGACTATGTATTCATGGCAGATATGTGGAATCCGAAACATTTGAGCGACAGTCGTCATCTCTGGATACCTATTTCCTGGGAAAATGGTGCTCCAGTGTTGAAAAAATGATAAAAAACACGGTCGCTCTGCTCGTTTCTAAATTATTTTAATTACATTTGCAGCATGAAATGATAATACTGCAATCATCGTTTAACAGAATTCAACAAACTAACAAAATTGCAACTATCTATGATTCATATATATAAGAGTATCATAATTACCCTTCTTCTGGCTTTGGTTCCGTTCATGGGAATCAGCGCAGCAAAGAAGAAGGCACAACAGCAGAGCGACCGCCAATATTGGTGCTCGCTTGCCTATAAGATGGCTCAGCCTGTGCTGGAGAATATGGCAAAGGGCGAGCTGCAGAAGAACATGCAGACGGAGTTCAGTCCAAGCTTCGACAACCGCAACAGGAAGGTGCTCTATATGGAGTGCTTCGGCAGACTGATGGCTGGCGTGGCTCCCTGGCTGACTCTTCCTGATGATGCCACAGCCGAAGGCAAGCAGCGCAAGCAGCTGCGTGAGTGGGCTTTGGCTTCCTACAAGAATGCCGTAGATCCTCAGAACCCTGACTATCTCTGCTGGGGCATCGGCGGTCAGAACCTGGTAGATGCTGCCTATATCGCCGAGAGTTTCCTCCGGGCTTACGATACACTCTGGATGCCATTGGACGAAGTGACCAAGCAGCGATATCTGAAGGAGTTTGCCAAGCTCCGCCACATCGATCCTCCTTATACCAACTGGCTTCTCTTCTCTTCTACCATCGAGAGCTTCATGGCAAAGGCGGGTGGCGATTTCGATGAATATCGCGTGAATTCAGCTTGCCGCAAGGTAGAGGAGTGGTATGTAGGCGATGGCTGGTATGCCGATGGTCCTTCGTTCGCATTCGATTACTACAGCAGCTATGTGTTCCATCCGATGTATCTGGAAACACTCCAGGCGATGGCGGATGCCAAGGTGAATTCCCGCCTCGACTATCAGAAGTACTACGACCGGGAGTTGAAGCGCTGCCAGAAGTACAGCATCATCCTCGAGAGATTCATCTCTCCGGAAGGAACCTTCCCGGCTTTCGGCAGAAGCATTCCTTACCGTATGGCAACCATGCAGCCGCTTGCTCTGATGGCATGGTATCAGAAGTTGCCAAAGGACCTGAGCAACGGACAGGTGCGTGCAGCCCTGACCAAGGTGCTCCATCGCATGTTCGACCAGGAGAACAACTTCAATGAGAAGGGTTATCTCTCTATCGGTTTCTGCGGAAATACCCAGAAGAACGTAGCCGACTGGTACACCAACAACGGTTCGCTCTATATGACCACGCTTGCCTTCATGCCTCTCGGCCTGCCTGCCGATCATCCATTCTGGACCGATGCAGCACAGCCTTGGACCCAGGTGAAGGCATGGAACAATCAGCAGTTCCCTAAGGATCATCACTGGAACGACGAGATTGTCACCAAGGACAAGTGGTAATTTTCAGTTTAGAGTTTACTATTAAAAGTTTAGAGTTAAGAGTTAATATAATGCGCAAGATATTGATGATGTTGGCAGCTGCAGCCCTGGCTTTGCCTTTGAGCGCAGCGCAGCCAGCCAAGAAGACCGCCAAGGTCAAGAAACAGAACAAGAAGGAGGTGAAGGCCTCCAGAAAGTGGGACCACGAGCAGGTGGCAGCACTCATCACGAAGGTAAATAATTACTGGCAGGCCAACAACAAGCCTGAGGTGCGTGCCTTCTGGGACAATGCCGCTTATCATACCGGCAACATGGAGGTATATAAGATGCTGAAGGACCAGAAGATGCTGGATTACACCATCCGTTGGGCTGAGCATAACGACTGGACCGGCGCCACTGAGGCTAATCCTGCCAAGTGGAAGTACAAGCCATACGGCGAGGGTAAGGATCACGTACTCTTCGGCGACTGGCAGATCTGCTTCCAGACCTACATCGATCTCTACAACATCGAGGCAGCCAAGGGCAATGCCGCAGCTTCAGAATTCATGGTGAAGCGTGCCAAGGAGGTGATGCACTACGAGGCTTACTCTGAGCCAACAGACTACTGGTGGTGGAGTGATGCCCTCTACATGGTGATGCCAGTGATGACCAAGATGTACAAGCTTACCGGCGATGTGAAGTATCTCGACAAGCTCTACGATAACCTCCTCACCACCGACGAGATCATGCTCGATAAGGAGACCAACCTCTACTTCCGTGATGGCAAGTACATCTATCCGAAGCACAAGAGTGCCAACGGAAAGAAAGACTTCTGGGCTCGCGGCGATGGTTGGGTTCTTGCCGGTCTGGCAAAGGTGCTCCAGGATATGCCAAAGGACTACAAGCACTATCAGTTCTTCGTAGATAAGTTCCAGAAGCTGGCTAAGGCTGTGGCTGAAATCCAGCAGCCGGAGGGTTACTGGACCCGCTCGATGATGGACCCTGAGCATGCTCCGGGACCAGAGACCAGCGGTACCGCCTTCTTCACCTATGGAATGCTCTGGGGAGTAAACAATGGTTATCTCAACAAGAAAGAATATAAGAAGGTGATAGACAGAGCCTGGACTTACCTCACGGAAACAGCCGTTCAGGAAGATGGCAAGGTGGGCTATGTTCAGCCAATCGGCGAAAGAGCCATCCCGGGACAGACCGTAGATGCCAATTCCCAGGCAAACTTCGGTGTGGGAGCGATGCTTCTCACCGCTTGTGAATATGATAAATATCTAAACACAAAACTATAATAGTAATGAATAAAAGACTGTTCGTAACATTGAGTATGGCAGGATTGGCAATGGTGGCCTTTGGTGCAAGAAAACCGAAGGCTGCCATTAAGTCGTCTGTAAAGACGGTAGCTATCCAGCAGCCAACTTTCACAGAGTGGCACGACCTCCAAGTGAATGAAATCAATCGTTTGCCTCTGCACACAATGCACTTCGCTTACGATCCTAACGACTTCCCTGGAACAGGTGCTGAGTATCTTGACAAGAAGAAGAGTATGAACTACCTGTCGCTTGAGGGCACATGGAAGTTCAACTGGGTAGCCAATGCTGATGAGCGCCCTACGGATTTCTACAAGACCGACCTTGATGACTCTAAATGGAACAACATCCAGATGCCAGGCAACTGGGAGATGTTGGGCTATGGCCAGCCAGAGTATGTAAACGTGGGCTTCGCTTGGCGTGGCCACTTCGACCAGCAGCCACCAGCTGTTCCTACCAAGGACAACCACGTAGGTTCCTATCGTCGTGAAATCAATATCCCATCCAACTGGGATGGCAAGCGCGTCATCGCTCACTTCGGTAGTGTAACATCCAACATCTATCTCTATGTAAACGGAAAGTTTGCCGGTTATGCAGAGGATAGCAAGGTTGCCGCAGAGTTTGATATCACTCCATTCCTGAAGAAGGGCAAGAACCTCATCGCCTTCCAGACATTCCGCTGGTGTGATGGTTCATGGTGTGAGGATCAGGACTTCTGGCGTCTGAGCGGTCCGGCACGTGAGAACTATCTCTATGCCCGCTCTAAGGATCATCGTCTGCTCGATGTCCGTGTAGAGACAGATTTGAAGAACAACTATAAGGATGGTTACCTCAACATCACAGCCAAGGTGCAGGGCAATACCCTGGCATACTTCGGTCTTTACGACCCAGATGGCAAGGAGGTAATCGTTACAGGTACCGATAATGTAAAGAATGGTGTGGCTAAGTATCAGCTCCGTGTGAAGAATGTTCGCAAGTGGAGTGCTGAGACTCCTAACCTCTATACCCTCGTTGTTTCTCCTATCCAGAATGGCGGTATGTACTTGCCATACGAGATTGTACAGGTAAAGGTAGGTTTCCGCAAGGTGGAGATCAAGAACAAGCAGTTCCTGGTCAATGGCCAGCCTGTTCTCCTGAAGGGTGCCAACCGTCATGAGATTGATCCGGACGAGGGCTACAACTTGAGTGAGCAGCGCATGATTCAGGACATCATGATGATGAAGCGCATGAACATCAATGCCGTTCGTACCTGCCACTATCCAGACGATCCTCGCTGGTATGATCTCTGCGACAAGTACGGATTGTATGTTGTGGCTGAGGCTAACCAGGAGAGCCATGGTTTCCAGTATGGCGACGATGCGGCTGCCAAGAAGCCTGAGTTTGCCAAGCAGATCATGGAGCGCAACCAGCACAATGTGTCTATGTTCTACAACCATCCTTCTATCGTAACATGGAGCATGGGTAACGAGACCGTGATGGGCGACAACTTCCTCAAGGCTTACAAGTGGATCAAGAGCCAGGACAAGACCCGCCCTGTTCAGTACGAGCAGGCTCGCCGTGGCGAGGGTACAGATATCTTCTGCCCAATGTACTATCCTGTAGCTGCTTCTGAGAAGTATGCCAAGGATCCAAACAGTCCGATGCCACTCATCCAGTGTGAGTACAACCACACCATGGGTAACTCTGGCGGTAACCTGAGCGATTACTGGAATCTGATCCGCAAGTATCCTATCCTCCAGGGTGGTTTCGACTGGGATTTCGTAGATCAGGCATTGCACCGCAATATCGTCAAGCCTATGAGCATCCTGCCTTACAAGATGAACAATGAGGAACTTCGCAAGATAGAATATTGCTACGGTGGTGATTACAACAAGTATGATCCTAGCGACAATAACTTCAACTGTAATGGTATTATCGGTCCAGACCGTCAGATGAACCCTCATGCTTACGAGGTGGCTTATCAGTACCAGAACATCTGGGCTAAGATGGTGAATGCCGAGACAGGCGAGGTAAGCGTACACAATGAGAACTTCTTCCGCGACCTGAGCAACTATGCACTGGCATGGAGCCTCGAAGAGGATGGCGTAGAGACTCAGAATGGTACCATCGCCGACCTCGATGTTCCTGCACAGCAGACCAAGAACTTCACCATCCCTTACGACAAGAGCAAGATCAAGGGCAAGGAGGTATTCCTCAACATCGACTTCCGCCTGAAGGAGGCTGAACCATTGCTCACAGCCGGTCAGGTGATGGCTTATGCCCAGCTGCCGGTAGTTACCAAGCAGGCTTGCTCTGGCGACTGCAGCAAGATGCTGGCTCAGGGACATGGCAAGAAGAAGATGAAGCTTGCTGCCAAGAAGAACAATGTGGTAGCTGTTACCACACCTAACCTCACCTTCAAGATTGACCGTTCTACCGGTCTTATCTCTGAGTATGCTTACAATGGCAAGTCATTGCTCGGCGAGGGTGGTACCTTGAAGCCAAACTTCTGGCGTGCTCCTACCGACAACGATATGGGTGCAGGTCTCCAGAAGAAGTTCAAGGCTTGGAAGAACCCTCAGATGAACCTGAAGAACATCGACGTGAAGAAGGACAAGAAGACCAACTCTGTAACGATCCTCACATCATTCGATATGCCGGAGGTTCAGGGTCAGATGGATATCACCTACGTAGTATTCGCCAATACTGGTGCCGTGAAGGTAACAGAAGACTTCAAGGCTACAGAGGGTGCTAAGGTAAGCGATATGTTCCGATTCGGTATGTTGATGCAGATGCCATACACTATGGAGAAGAGCAACTACTACGGTCGTGGTCCTATCGAGAACTACTCAGACCGCAAGGACTGCATGCGCATCGGTGTTTACACAGATGATGCCGACAATCAGTACTTCCCATACATCCGTCCACAGGAGAGTGGTACCAAGAGCGATATCCGCTGGTGGAAGCAGACCGATGCCACAGGCTTGGGCTTGCAGGTGAAGAGCTGCACTCCATTCTATGCCAGCGCTATCCACTTCGATACCGAGGAGCTTGACGATGGCGACGACAAGGAGCAGCGTCACAGCTTCGACCTGAAGAAGTCTAAGTTCACCAACCTCTTCCTCGATTCTGCCCACATGGGTGTAGGCGGCGAGAACTCTTGGGGTGCTTGGCCTTTGGAGAAGTATCGTGTACATTATGGCAACAAGACCTTCACATTTACCCTTATTCCACAGGGTAAATAGTAGAAAAACAGCGATTTGAGCGAAAATCCAATATATTATATCAGAAAATCCACCTCATTTGGGGTGGATTTTTTGTATCTTTGCATCGGTATTCTGATACGACAATCGTATTATCTATAGAAATATAAACAAACCTACAAAACAACAATAACAAAGCAATATGAGAAAAGCTAAAATTTTCGCAGCAATGCTGATGGCGATGTCTTCGCTCGGAGCTTTCGCACAGCATCAGTTTATGGTTCAGGCAAACAAGCCTGGAGTAGAAATCCAGCCTACCATGTATGGTATCTTCTTCGAGGATATCAACTTCGGTGCCGATGGTGGTCTCTATGCAGAGATGGTGGAAAACCGTTCTTTCGAGTTCCCACAGCGCCTGATGGGATGGAATACATTCGGCAACGTAACCCTCAATGACGTGAAGCCAGCCTTCGACCGCAACCCTCATTATGTAACTCTCGAGAGTGCCGGTGCGCGTGAGAAGCAGACCGGTTTGGAGAACCGCGGTTTCTTCGGTATGGGCTTGAAGAAGGATATGAAGTACGATTTCACCGTTTATGGCCGTCTTCATCTCATCGATGGCAAGCAGGGCAAGATTCGTGTGGAGCTGGTCAATTCCAAGAATGATGTCATTGCCAAGCAGGTCATCAACATCACCAACAACAAGTGGCAGAAGCTTACAGCTACCCTGACATCTCCTCAGACCGATGCCAAGGGATTGATGCGTGTATATCTGGAGAAAGGTTCTGAGAGCGTAGATCTCGACCACATCTCTCTCTTCCCAGAAGACAACTGGAATGGTCTCCGTGCCGATCTCGTACAGGATCTTGCCGACCTGAAGCCAGGCATCTTCCGTTTCCCTGGTGGATGTATCGTAGAGGGAACCGACCTCGATACCCGTTATGAGTGGAAGAACTCTGTGGGTGCTCCTGAGAACCGTCCTCTGAACGAGAACCGCTGGAGAGATACCTTCACACATCGCCTTTTCCCTAACTACTATCAGTCTTTGGGCTTGGGCTTCTACGAGTACTTCCTCCTTTCTGAGAAGATTGGTGCTGAGCCTTTGCCAATTCTCTCTGTAGGTTTGGCTTGCCAGTATCAGAACGATGATAAGGATCCTAATGCGCATGTAGCAGTCAAGGATCTCCAGAGCTATATCGACGATGCACTCGACCTCATCGAGTTCGCCAATGGTCCTGTCACCTCCAAGTGGGGTAAGCTCCGTGCCGATATGGGTCATCCAGCACCATTCAACCTGAAGCAGATTGGTATCGGTAACGAGCAGTGGGGACCTATGTACCCTGAGCGTCTGCAGAAGTTCATGGAGCAGATTCATGCCAAGTATCCAAAGATCAAGATCTGCGGTTCATCAGGTCCATCTTCCGACGGCAAGGATTTCGACTATGGTTGGGAGCAGATGCGCAAGTTGGGCGTAGATATGGTAGATGAGCATTACTACAAGAGCCCTGAGTGGTTCCTCAGCAACGCCAGCCGTTACGACAAGTACGACCGCAAGGGTCCTAAGGTATTTGCCGGCGAGTATGCAGCTCATGCCAAGCACAAAGCTAACTCTTGGGAGGCTGCGCTTTCAGAGGCAGCCTTCATGACAGGCTTAGAGCGCAATGCCGATGTGGTTTATCAGGCTACCTATGCTCCTCTCTTCGCTCACGTTGAGGGATGGCAGTGGCGTCCGGACCTCATCTGGTTCGATAATCTCAGCTCTGTGCGTTCTGCCAACTACTATGTTCAGCAGCTCTACGGCGAGAACAAGGGTACCAATGTATTGAAGCTTACCGAGAACGGCAAGGCTGTAGCTGGCGATAATGGTCTCTATGCCAGCGCTTGTTTCGACAAGGCTACCAAGAGCTATATCGTGAAGATTGCCAACACCTCTAACGAGGCAAAGGAAATCAACGTTACCTTCAATGGCATCAAGAAGTTGAACCCTGGCAAGATGACTGTTCTTCATGCTGATGATATCCAGGCAGAGAACAAGATCGACAACAAGAACATGGTTGTTCCAGTTGTATCAGATGCTCAGGCTAACGGCAACGTCTTGAATGTGAAGATGAAGGCGAACAGCTTTGTAGTATATAGATTTTAAGTTTTAGTTTTAAAGTTTATGTAGTGTATAACCATTTAAGGTAGAAAAATGGCGAATCCCTTGCAGCAGAAATGTTGCAAGGGATTTTTTTTGGAGCACCAGCATAATCCTGTGTCTATAGAAAGCTACTTTCAAATACCTGTATGGTAGAAGTTTTTCTTGAAAAGTTTTGGAGATTAGGAGATAAAGTATTATCTTTGCCCTCAGATAGTGTGTCCTGAGACAGAAGGTGAAGGGATTTGTACCCTATCCACGTCTAGGTTAATAAAGAATATAAAATAATAAACAAAAGAGTTAAGTACGAAGAGCCGTGTGATGGGAGACTGTCAAGCACGGTTCCGAGAGAAGGGAGGGTGAAATTCCCTCTACTTACTCGACATAAAATGGCAGCAATATGAAATATCCTATAGGAATACAGGACTTCGAACAAATCATAGAAGATGATTATGTTTATCTCGATAAGACGGCATTGGTCTATGACTTAGTGACTAAAGGTAAAATATACTTTCTGAGTCGTCCACGACGATTTGGAAAGTCATTGCTCGTTTCTACCTTGAAGTGTTATTTTGAAGGCAAGAAGGAGTTGTTCAAGGGGCTTGCCATCGACAAGCAGGAGAAGGAGTGGAAGCAATATCCAGTGTTCCACCTCGACTTTAATGGTAATAACTTTACTAATCCTGGTGTGTTGGAACAAACACTGATGTCTTTTGTGGAAAGACAAGAAGCAATTTATGGAAAGGATGAGTATAGTGTAACTTTGGGGGATAGATTTGTAAGTGTATTGAAGGAGGCTCATCGGAAGACTGGTCTCCGTGCTGTTGTGCTGATAGATGAATACGACAAGCCATTGCTGGATGTGCTTGATACGAATATTAAGACAACGATTGATGGTCAGGAGCGATTGCTCGAGGACTGGCATCGTGAAATCTTGAAAGGTTTCTATAGTGTCTTTAAGGCTGCCGATGCTTATTTACAGTTTGTCTTGCTCACTGGTGTCACCAAGTTTTCGCAGGTGAGCGTGTTTAGTGGTTTCAACCAGCCTAACGACATCAGTATGGATGAGCATTATGAGGCACTTTGTGGCATTACGGAAGAGGAGTTGTATTCTACTTTCGAGGAACAGATTAAAGCAATGGCTGTGAGATATAAGACCACAGAGGAAGGAATGAAGCACAAGCTGAAGAGGAAGTTTGATGGTTACCACTTCAGTCCCAATATGCTTGATATCTACAATCCTTTCAGCATCTTGAATGCCTTTGGCAAGAATAGGCTGGATGATTATTGGTTCCGCACAGGTTCGCCAACTTATCTGGTTCGTTTGTTGACGCATTTCGACGAAAATATCAACGAAATCGTCAATAAGTATTATCCTGTAAGCAGCTTTATTGACTATAAGGCAGACAAAGAGGCACCTCTGCCAATGATTTATCAGAGCGGTTATCTTACCATCAAGGATTGGGAAATGGATACTAATTCCTATCTTCTGGATTTTCCGAATGATGAGGTAAAACATGGTTTTTTGACCATGTTGGCAACAAGTTATTTGAAACCTTCAGAATCTACGGATGCATGGGTTGTCCAGGTCGTAAAAGTAATGAAAGAAGGCGATTGCAAGGAATTGGAGAATCTCTTGACTTCTTTCTTTGCCAGCATTCCATACACGCAGCGTCGCAAGGATGATGAAAGAGAGAAGGAACGTTATTTCCAATACACATTCTATCTCGTATTGAGAATGATTAGCTGTTTCACGGTCTTTATCGAAAAGCAGCAAAGCGAAGGTAGGGTAGATTGCGTGGTAGAGACACAGAATTATATCTACATCTTCGAGTTCAAGCGTGATGGTTCGGCAGAGGAAGCCCTGAAGCAGATAGAGGAAATGGGCTACGCCAGGGAATATGCAGCAGATGGAAGAAAGATTTATCAGATAGGCTGCAACTTCTCATCGAAGACGGGAACCATTGATGGGTGGAAAATGAAGTAGGTGATCCAAAAACTACTTCGTTTTCCTCCAACCCGATTACCCGGTGTTCACCGTGTGGGCAATGCGTGTTCGTCACTTGTCCATTTTCTGCAAATAATTAACGGATTGTTCTCTTAAAATATCTAATAGTTTCCTTTATTTCATTCTTTTTTATTAATTTTGTGAACGAAAATAATAAAAAATATATGATAAAGGTCAAATTATATATATTGAGTGTTTTGTTGCTGCTGGTTTCATGTACTGGAAATAAAGTCATAGATGAGCAGATAACTAGAGCAGATAGTCTGATGGAAACCAATTCAGATTCTGCTTTAGTAGCTTTAGGTATGCTTGATAGCCTAAGAAAGAACAATCCCAAGATGAGTAAAGCTCAACAGATGCGTTTTGATTTGATTTATGCCAAAGGCATGAACAAAGGCTTTGTAGATTTTACTACGGATAGCGTGATGAAGCAAGTTGTAGCCTATTATAACCAGTATGGCTCGGCAAATGAGCGAATGCTGGCCTATTATCTGTTGGGATGTGCGTATCGTGATCTCGATGACTCTCCTGCATCCTTGGATTGCTATCTCCAGGCGACAGAGCAGGCTGATACGTTAAGCAGAGATTGTGATTATCATACATTGGCGAGAATTTATGGGCAAGTGGGAGATGCGTATTTAAGACAAAAAATGCCTTTAAACGCAAAGACAGCCTATCGAAAAAATGAAAAGAATTCTTGGCTTGCTAAGGATACATTAGAGGCTTTGATTGCTGCTGAAGCTCAGGTTAACTCCTCAATTATGTTAGAATCTCCTTCACAAGTTATAGAGCAATGTCTTGATGTATACAATAACTATAAGAAATTCGGATATCCCACAGAGGCTGCTCGTTCCTTGGGCGTACCTATGTCATCTTTGATTTTGACTAAGCAATATGCCAAAGTCAAAAGATATATGGATATCTACGAAAGAGAATCTGGATATTTTGATGGAAAGTTGAATCCGAGCGTTAATTATGGCTCCTATTTTTATGCTAAGGGACTATATTATTTGAATATACATTCAGATTCTGCTAAAATGTGCTTTCTAAAATGCTCGAATTTGGCAAAAAGTGTAAATGCTAAACGATTAGCATTTGATGGTTGGCATAGATATTACAAACAGAAGAATCTTGTTGATTCGATTAAAATGTATGCAGATTTATTTATCCAGTATAGCGATAGTGTTAGAATTCAAAATGAAGCTGAAGCTATGTCCAAAACTAGTGCTCTGTATAATTATTCTCAATGGCAGAAAAAGGCAAAGGTGCAAGAAATTGAGAATAATAGGGCTCGTATTGTCATTCTTCTGATGATAGTACTGGTTATTGTGCTTATTATTGTTGTAGTTCTGTATGTCAAGAATTTAAGAAAAGAGAGGCAGATAAGAAAAGAGCAACTATTGTTTGTTAAGCAACAAATCTTGATGAAGGAGCAGGAATTGCAGAAAAGTCAGGAGGAGTTGGCTAAAATGAAGAATGAACTATCTTCAAAATCTTCGCTTGTGTTAGACAAGGAGAAGTCTATAATGATGCTGAAGGATGAAATAGAGGCATTGACTAATGATTGCCCACAAGACAACAATGAAAGTTATGCTGTCTTCCAGCAAAAAGCTATGGTGATTAAGTTTAGGGAATTGGCAGAAAAAGGTATAGAGCCTTCTTCTCGCCAATGGGATGCTTTGGATAATATTTTCGAATCATTTTTTAGGCAATTTAAACTAACATTAGAGAATAACCATAAGTTAAGCGAGAATGAGTATAGAATATGTATGTTGGTATGGTTGGGATTTACGCCTTATCAGATGAAGATATTGATGAATATGTCTTCGTCAAACATCTCGAACATAAGAAAGCGTTTGTCTAAAAAGTTATTTGATAGAGAGATGACAACGAGCAAATTTGATGATGAAATCCGTAAAATTCGGGTGGAAGGCTAATTTGTGAAATTGTGAAATCTTTAGTTATCTGTTTGTGCTTTAGTTTGTTGTGCTCACAATTGTGAAATTGTGAAATGTTAAAGCTGCCTGATGTAATATGTGTAGTAAAAAGAAAAGTTTATCTTTGCAAACAAAAAGCATATGACTAAAAGAATTTTGATGTTTGCATGGTTCGTAGCATTTGCAATTTGTACGTTTGCTTCAAGAACACCAATTTATTTAAATAAGTGTTCGTATGATAATGTTACCCCAGGTAATGCCGTGAAGCGTACACCTGCACAACCGTTATGTGTTTGGCAGGAACAAAATAGTGTATATGTACCGCAAGGTGAGAGTATATATTGTATGCTGTCGGATGCAGATGGCATAGTATATGAATGCACGGTGTCGGCAAATGGAGTTGTTGTCCTACCATCAGATTTGCATGGACAATTCGAACTTTTGATACAAATGAATGATGTATCCTATAAGGGTGAAATCAGTCTTTAACAGTAAAAATAGATAAGATGAAACAGGCAGTATTATATCTCACAAACAAAAGCAATGAATGGACATTAAGTGCCTTTCATGCTTTGGAACAATCCCTACAAGGGATGGCTGATGTGTATTTTGCATACCATCAGCAAGGAGATGTATTGCCTGTATCTTTGCAAAATATCGAGAACCTGTTTGTCTTTACTTCGGATGTTCTGAATGAATTGGGGTATACTCCAATAGAGAAAGGTAAGCTGGTTCCTGGTAGTAATCATTTCCCTCTCTTGAAGTTCTTCAAGGAGAATCAATGCTATGATTACTATTGGTTGGTGGAGGATGATGTCCGTTTTTCTGGAGATTGGAAAGATTTCTTTGATAGTTTTGCTTCAAGCACATCCGATTTCCTGTCTTCTGTCATTGAGACAAAGGCAGAGAATCCTACTTGGTATTGGTGGACAAGTCTTAAAACAGGCAATGAAGTCATAGCAGAGGAAAAACTATTGAAGTCATTCAATCCTATATATCGTTTGTCTAGTCAGGCATTAGCATGTATTGATGCCCATTTAAGAATAGGTTGGATGGGGCATTACGAAGTACTTCTTCCTACCTTATTATATAATAAGGGATTTCTCTTAGAAGATTTTGGAGGGGAGGGGACGTTTGTGCGTCCCGAAAACAATGCAAAGTTTTATGACGATACTTCAATGCGTATTGCCCCAGTGTTGCCTGATGATAGGAAAAACTATCTGTTTCATCCTGTCAAGGAGGAAAAAGTAAGACTGGATGGGTCATACAAGAAGAATGCCGTGTTTGTTCCTGTTGGTAAGGACAGCTTGCATCGCCAGTTACTAAAAGGTGATGCCGACTTCGACTTGCACTTACTCATCTATGATGGTTCCTATAACAAGTTTTGTAATGATTCAGATTTCGTAGCTTGTGATGCTGGCTATAAGATGGACATGACCTATCGTTACCTTCATCGTCATCCTGAACTTTTTGAGAAATATGAGTATTTCTTCTTGCTGGATGATGATATTGTGATAAGTACAGAGGATGTAAATAGGCTATTCTCTATGATGAGGGAATATCAACTGAAGATAGCTCAGCCATCTTTGGTAATGTCCTATTATACATATAAGCATACGGCTTTCCATCCTTTTTACATTCTTCGCTACACGAATTTTGTAGAGATGATGATGCCATGTTTTTCGAGGGATGCACTAAAGGCAGTATTGCCAACTTTTGAGCAGAAAATAAGATGGTGTGGAATAGAGATGCATTGGCCAGTTCTTGTTGGTTCGAATCATAAGGACATGGCAATCGTGGATGCCGTTTCTGCAAAGCATACGCGACCAGTTCAGTCATGGAATTCCTTAAGTCAATTACAGCAAGAAAATTATCTGAAGAAACATAATTTGTCTTGGTCTATTGAAATGTATGGTGGGCTTCCTTTGGATAATGTTGACTTTGAAGGAAAGCAGGCCTTTGACGAAGTACGAACCTATTGTGAAAAGATAAAGCAAGACCTTTATCATGGGGGATTGCTAAAAATGAAAAAGTCTGAAGTCAACTCCGTTATCTTCTTCTTGAAGCTAAATTCTATTTTATGGAATGACCATGCAAGTTGGGATGTGGCTAGTAGGTTGGCGTATAAACTAAATGTAGAAACAGTCCTTTCTTAGCTTAGGCTATGTAGAAGGTTTTATTAATTTAAATAATTGAGATTATGATAGAATTATCAAAATTTGATTTTAATGGTTTGAAACCATTAGATGAAAGTCTGTTGTCTGAGGCAGACATGTTGGAAGTGTTAGGCGGTCAAGATACTGTCTATGTTATCAATCAGAGTGACTGTAAGATCAATGTTGGCTGTTAATTAGCGTGTAGAACCTCTAACTTTGAGATACCAATGTTTTTAATAAAGGCATTGGCATCTCTTAATTTCAAAATATGTATAAGCTAAGTAAATATAATTACATATTGACGAACTTTCCAGAAACAGCTATATTGTTTAATGGATTGACAAAGAAATTCTTTCTCATCAAGAGAGAGAAGCTGGCTCAGTATGTTAATTTACTCAATTCTTTCCAAGACTTAGTTGATATTCCTACACCACATTTGGCATTATTGCAGAAGATGATAAGTGCTGGTTTTATAGTGAAAGAGAACGTAGATGAATTTCAGCTAGTTAGAAAGAGAGAACATGATTTTTTTGAGACTAAGGAATATCAAACAATCATAATACCAACCTATGATTGTAATTACTCATGTTGGTATTGCACTCAGAAGCATCAACCGACAGAACTTCAAGATATGAATGTAGAGAGAATCAAAAAACATATTGTATCTTATATAGAGCAGAATAATATATTGACTTATCATCTGTGTTGGTTTGGTGGTGAGCCGCTAATGCAAAAAAATAGAGTTGTTGAAATTTCGAACGATTTGTATCAGTATTGTTTGGTGAACAATATAGAATTCTGTGGGCAAATCACAACCAATGGGGCTCTTCTAGACGAAAAGTTGATACGCCAATTGAGTTCAGTGAAGATAGATCGCTACCAAATAACTATAGATGGCAATCGAGAAAATCATAATCAAACAAAAAAGGTGAAAAACAGTACCTCATCTTTTGATTTGATCTTAAACAATGTAAAGATGTTGTTGGAGCTAAATAGTCGCTCTATTGTCGTTCTTCGCCTGAACTATAATAGCCAAAAGCTTAAGGATTTTGATATGGTGAGGCAACTGGATGAAATCATTCCGAATCAGTTAAGAAACAGAATCTATGTCGATTTTCAAAGAATTTGGCAGGCAAAGTTCGAACAAAATTGTCTTCACGACTTATATGTACTTATGGATTTGTTTGCAAAAAGTGGCTATACTCTCTCTACTAATGCATTCTTTTCTGCTTGTTATGTTGAGAAGACACATTTTGAGACTATTTATTATGATGGTAAAGTCGATTTTTGTGATAATTATGATTCCAATATGGCAAGAGGCTCGATAGAAGATGATGGTAGTGTAAGTTGGAACGCTCCTCTGCCAACACGTATCGAGAAGAATAAAGCATATTCCGTCTGTGGTAACTGCTCCTTTTATCCTGTCTGTACTGGGGAATGTATGGCAAAGCGTGACAAGAGATTACGCTTAGGGATGGAGTTTGTATGTTCTGATAAGAGAAAGCAAGAAATAGAGTTCAATATGTTGGATTACTGCTTTAGATGTATGTTAAATTCAAAATACAAAAAAATATGAGAAAATTATTTTTGTTATGCTTGATAATGCTTATATCCGTCACTACTATGGCGGAAGGCTATTCTGGTAAAATAATTTCTGGCAATAAACTGCAAGGACTGGCTGATGCAACAATTCAGCTTTTCAATAACAATGTGTTTGTTGGTGGATGCAAGTCTAAAACTGATGGCTCCTTTAGTGTGAATACTTCCCAAAAGGCAACAAGAATTTCTGTCAGCTATGTGGGACTTGAGTCTTATACCAGAAAGGATAGTCTCGGACTTCCTGAGAACTTGGGTGTAATTGCATTGTCTACTCATAATGTTGGCTTAAAGGAAGTTACTGTCACGGGAACTTTAAAGCAAGAGACCTGTAACAAGGACATTTACCTTATCACCGACTCTATGCGCAAAGGCACGGCAAGCAGCGGACAGCTGTTGGAGAAAATACCAGGCTTTTTGCGTGATTGGGAAAATGACAAGTTGCGTGTGAATGGAGAAGAGGATATTGTACTTTTGGTAAATGACGTGGAAAAATCCTCAGATTATGCCATGCGCATAAATCCTAAGCGCATCAAAAAAGTGGAAATTACCTACAATCCAACAGGAAAGTATGAGGGAAGGAGAATGTTGCTGAACCTGTCTTTGTTCGATGATTATATTGGCTGGGACTTTGTGCCTTATACGAATTTGCAATATGGCAAAAACAATATGAATCAGGAAACCGTAGGTGAATCTTATACATATAGTGTGAATAAATTATCATTTAATATAACTTCGGCTTTTTCGAATGTTGTCAATAAGGAAAGTGATTCCTTCACTCGTATGTATGCGGATAATTATGAGAGAAGTTCTCAAGAATTCGATTCTGGTAATCCAAATAAAATCGGTAAAAAACTGGGGTATGACATATCTCTTGGTGCTGAATATCAATTGGCTAAGGGGCATAGTCTTTCTTTTCAGACCAAAGGAACTTTTAATCAGTCCTTGGATTCTACCATGTACTTTATTACGGAGAAGGATAATGGGAATGTGGCCCAATATGAGCAATGGAATAGAGACAAATATTATTCCAACGACTATAATGTGGGATTGTTCTACCGTGGAAGTTTTGGAAAATTATATGTCAGCAGTGATTTGACTTACGACTATTATAATGTTAGGGAAAATAGAACTTATTGGAGTAATTCCAACTTGAGTGAAACCCCAACGTTGGGTGATAAAAATTATGTGTTTTATGATCTGAGCATCAGTAGAGCATTATCCAAACACTTCGATTTTTATGCAGACTATAATTTTGCGTGGAGAAAATATAATGATACGGATAGAAATACTGACGAGTTAAGCTATTGGTCTAAGAATACCCGACATTTTATGTTGGCGATGCTTACTTGGCATCCTGTGGGCAGTTTCTTTGTAAGCGGCGGTGCTCTTTGGCTTGGTAATTCTGATAATAATAATGTCGGGCATATAGCAAATTATTCCTGGAGCCCTATGGGACGTTTGTTCTACAAGCCTTGGCGTATCGTAACTATCAGAAGTAATTTCCATATTTCCGCAATGTATCCTAATTTGGATCAATTAACTGCTACGGAATACCAAATAGATTCAAAGATGATTCATGGTGGAAATCCGCTGTTGAAATCTTCAAAATTGACTTATGTGGATGCGACCATGAGTATAGATAAACTGTTTGACATTCTTTTTATGACTTTTTACAATAAAGACATGAATGAATTGCCTTATTATTCATTGTTGCCAACAGGTATGGTAAAAGAAAGTTTTAAAAATGCAGATTGGCATCGAATGATGTTCAGATTGGCAGGAAATTACAAACTTTTCAAAGATTGTAATCTTGGAGTGAACCTTTCTTATATTCATGATGTCGCATCTGATGAGGATGGTATCAAACGCAAAGGTGATATTTGGATGATGTATATGCAAGCCAGATATAAAATTAGCCCTTTAAAATTGAATGTGCAAGCATCTTACGATTTGAATTATGCTACAACCCCTACTTTGCAAGGTAAGTATACGAAGCAGCTTGGATATGCTAAAATAGTATTGAATAGATTGTTTTCAAATGGTAAAATTGAGGGGACTCTGACTGCAACTCTGCCAGCCACCATAGGAAAACGCAAGATTGGCTATGACTATCATTTGCCCTATTTTACAAATGTGACAAATTCTTCTAGAAATAGTACTTACGGTCCATACGTGGTATTGGGAGTTAAAATGTTCTTGCATGGCGGTAAGCAAGTGAGAATGAGACAAAATTCTTTCAATGTTGATGCAGAAAAATAATAAGGTAATGGATATTGATGCAAAATTAAAGGCAGTAGCCCTCAGCGATAATAAGTTGGGGCTACTGCAAGGCAAGTTGGGAGCGAGCATTTACTTCTTTGTGATGAGCAATCATGATGAAAAGAGTGAAATGTTTCAGACAGGAAAAGAGCTTTTTGTACAAGTCGCTACGAAAATCCCAACCCTCAAGAACATAGACTTAAAGAATGGCTTGATGGGTATCTGGCTAGGCATCTCATACTTGGTTAGAAATGGTTATATAACCGATTCTTCGGGGAACCTACTGGCAGATATAGATGCGTATATATATAAAATGGTCGTAAAGACCATGGATATGGACTTACAAGGGAAAGAGATAGCTCCGTTAATTGATGTCTTGGCTTTCGAGACTTTTAGGTATAAACTATTAAGCGATGGAGTGGAGAAAGACCTTTGTAGACGGTTTATCGTGAGTCTGTTTAATAGTATCTATATGAATAGACCTTTGGATTTTTATAGCGAGGCTATACCATTCAGAGTAAATGACCGATTAATTGTTTTTCTATTGACACTCGTGGAAATTCGAAATTTGGGAATAGGTACAGAGCGAATAGACCACATTTTCCAAGAAATGCAGCCTTTCTTGCTTTCTTTGCATCCAGTGTTGCATCCGAACAGATATATTTTGTTTTTGGTTTCCTCGTTGGTGGCACAAGCCTCTGGGCAATCACAATGGATACGCTTTTCTGAAAGTTTGAAACGAGAAATAGATATGTGCCATTTATTCACAAATGACTTGTATGACAAAGGCATTATGTTGTTGGATGGGGTATTGGGCTTGGTTGCATTGACTTGGTGGTATAACACGAAATCCCAAACGACAATTTGCTTAGATATGGATGAAGTAAGACAAAGAATAGAAAATAGTTCGTTTTGGAATCGCATGAATATAGATGAGGAGTTCATATACAACAACTATTCTTTGAGTGGCTTATGTGGTATAAAGTTGTTAACTAGAACTTGGGAGGAAAATAATGATGGTGAAGAAACTTGATTTTTCAGATTTGACAGTATTGTTGCCAGTTAGAATAGACTCAATGATTCGACTTGAGAATCTTCTGACTGTTATAAAATACTTACAGAAATATTTTGTTGTTGACATAAAAGTTTTGGAGGCTTCTGGTTTTGACAGCCAAATATTAAGGAGCCTTTTGCCAAACTCGGTAGACTATACTTATGTCAAGGATGACGATCCTGTATTCTATAGAACCAGATATATAAATCAAATGGCGCAAACGGTCAAGACTGATTATTTGGCAGTTTGGGATGCAGATGTGGTATTTCCGCTTAAGCAAATAGCTCATGCTATGGAAAGTTTGCGAAGTGATGATACTGATTTTGTCTATCCTTACGCTGGGCTATTTTTTGATACAAGTCCTCTTATACGCCAGATGTTCATGGAAGCGCAAGAGATAGAGATTTTAGAAAAATTGTATAGGTATATGTCTTTACCCTATGGAACGAAAATGAAAGGAGGAGCATTTCTTGCAAGTAGAAAGGCGTATATGGAAGTAGGAATGGAAAATGAAAATTTCTATGGATGGGGACCAGAGGATTGGGAACGTTATGATAGATGGAAAAACCTTGGTTACAGGGTTCGCATGATAGATGGAGTGCTTTTTCATCTCACTCATCCTCGTGATATGAATGGTCAACATAATTCGGAGGAACAACGAAAGTTCTCAACCTGTGAAAAGGAACGAGTTGCCCTTTCCTGCGAAGCTGAGATTCGACAACATTTGAATTTGGAAATATAGATATGCGCAAAAGTTTTCCTCATTATCTGCAACTCGACGAGATGGACTGTGGTTCCACCTCGTTGAGAATGATAGCCAAGTATTATGGCAAGGAGTACTCGGCGGAGATGCTGCGTCAGCATTGTCATATAACCCGAAATGGTGTGTCGATGCTGGGCATCAGCGAGGCCGCTGAGTATCTTGGCTTTCGTACGCTTGGGGTAAGGATTACCATGGAGCAGCTTGCACATGATGCTTCGCTTCCATGTATTCTCCATTGGAACCAGAATCACTTTGTGGTCTGCTACAAGGTGAAAAAATACAGAAGTGGTCGCTATCGTTTCTATATTGCTGACCCCGCTTCTCAGAAACTATGCTATACGGAAGAGGAGTTTTTGCACTGTTGGCTCAGTACCAAAGTGCATGGGCAGGATTGTGGTATGGCTTTATTGATGACACCTGGTGTGAACTTCGGTAAGCGCAAGGAGGAATGCGAGAGCCATAAGCGTAACATAAAATTCTTTTTCAAGTATCTTAAGCCTTACCAACGTCAGGTGGGCTTGCTTCTCTTGGGAATGTTGCTGGGAAGCTTGTTGCAATTAGTTTTCCCTTTTCTGACACAGGCGTTGGTGGATAGGGGAGTCAATGGAAAGAACCTGGGCTTCGTCACGCTCATCCTCATCGCCCAGCTCGTGCTTTTCATCGCCCAGCTCAGCGTGAACTTTATCCGGGGCTGGATATTGCTGCATATGAATACCCGAATTGACATAGCCCTGATTTCTGATTTCCTGGTCAAGCTGATGAAAATGCCGCTCCATTTCTTCGATACAAAGAAGATTGGCGACCTGATGCAGCGCATAG